>JAEEGF011090940.1_pt1 | contig 24152 bp, 30 predicted proteins | sample 9134171 | NCBI WGS metagenome assembly JAEEGF01 (sample SAMN16246542, study PRJNA631951) | gut metagenome | biome: gut microbiome; feature: rumen; material: AP-attached | host: Bos | place: Iran: Karaj | collected 2018-10
TCCTCGCTTGTCTCTCATGTAGGCATATAGGTCATCAATCTTTGAGTAGAGCTCCCATTCTGCATCCCAGTATTTAGCGACGGCCATGCCAATATACATCATCCAACCAAAGGAAACGGTAGGATAGTCATTGAATTCCTTGATGCCATCGGGAATGTAGGCTTTGGCTATTGCTTCCCACTTCTCTTCGACATCGGAACATTCCGGCAATCGTTCATCCACCTCTTTTATAGAGAGTAGGAACTGGTGCAAGTCTTGGCGTATGATAACTTCAAATTGTTCCATTATAGCATTTCTTCTAATCGTTCGACTGCAATTGTTATATCTTCCTTAAACCTCTTGTGGTCTCTGAGGAAGTCGGCTTTACCATTGGATATCGTTTCATATAGCTCTTGGCTCATGTCATCTACATAGGACGCAATAGCATCCTCTATATTATCCTTCTGCCATTCGAGGGTAGAATGAATATAGACATTTCGCTTCTGGTGCAGGAAACTATATGCGGTCTCTATACTGTCCTTTGTAATCATGCGTCGTAACCAATAGGTCTGAACTGTTTCTGATGCTCACTCCAGACAAATCCGTATCTCAACAGATAGTCTTTTATCTCTTTTGGTTCTCTGCTGAAAGCATAACAGAGTGATTCAAGGCTGTCAAACTCCTCGTCTCTCAGAAGCATGTTGATGCTCGAAACCAGAATTGCAGGGTCTTTAGGCAGATAGTCCATAAAACTTAGTCCTTGATCTCTTCCAATGCTCCCGTTTCAGAGTCGATGATAAAGCCTCTAACCACTATGTCATTCGGAACAAGTGGATGGGTCCTGATGGTCTCGACGGTCTTGCGGACGGATTCAGGAGTGTCCTTAAAGCCCTCCAACCAGTGATGCAGGTCAATTCCACACTTTTGGATGGTGTCAAGTGTTTCATCCGTTACACCACGGGCTATCATTTCATGGTGGAAATGGTCGAAGCTCATGTGGCAGGCTCCACAATGTGAATGTGCCACCACCATGATCTCTTCTACGCCCAGCTCATAGATGGCGACGATCAAGCTACGCATGGCTGAGTCAAAAGCAGAAATGACTAAACCACCAGCATTCTTGATAATCTTAGCGTCACCGTTCTTCAAACCAAGTGCAGCAGGAAGTAGTTCGGTCAGTCGGGTATCCATACACGACAGCACCGCCAATTTTTTGTCGGGGTACTTGCTGGTCAGATATTTTTCGTAACCTTTGGACTCTACGAAAGTCTTGTTGTAGTCAATAATCTTGTCAATCATATTCGTTAGTCTTTAATGATAATTTGGCTACAAAATTACTCATTTTTCATTGGAAAATTATTAAAATAACATACATTCACTTCCAATATGCTAGATTTAGGTAGTTTTTTAGTATTTTTGGGCCGAAATTAAACTATATTCAGAATGATTCAACAATTAGAGATAACCATACACTTGATTAAACACCTGAGCGTGTTGAGATCACGTTGCTACTTCTGGTGATTTTACCCACATTGGCTGTTTACAGATATACAAACGATTGATGATGGAATACAAAAAGATTGGCGAAACATATTATATTAGGGTGGATAGAGACGATGAGATTATTGCGAATATCCTTGATGTCTGCAAAAAAGAGTCCATCCCGTCTGCTGTGTTTTCTGGTATAGGTGGCTGTAAGAATGCTGAGCTACAGGTCTTTATCCCTAAGACTGGCAGCTTTGAGACTGAGACGATTGAGGGGATGCTTGAACTGGTTTCTCTCAATGGCAACGTTGTTTCAGGTGATGACGGACAACTCTATCACCATACTCATGCTCTATTTACGTTCAAGAAGGACGGACAGCATGGAATGGCGGGAGGTCATCTGAAATCCACAACGGTACTCTATACTGCCGAGATTGAACTTAGACCGACTATCGGTGGCTCCATTGGCAGAAAGTTTGACACTGAGACTGGTACAGGTTTTTGGAATTTCAATTAAAACGCAATATGAAAGTAAAGATACAGACAATGCTCGGCGACATCGTAGTGCGCCTGTATGATGAAACGCCCATCCATCGTGACAACTTTGTAAAGCTGGTGAAGGATGGCTATTATGATGGTACACTGTTCCATCGAGTGATTAAGGACTTTATGATCCAGGGCGGAGATCCTGATTCAAAGGGCGCACCTGCAGGAAAAATGCTTGGTGTCGGTGGCCCTGATTATACGCTGGAGGCAGAAATCAAAGACGGAATATTCCATAAACGAGGTGCTTTGGCTGCTGCAAGACAGGGTGATGAAGTTAATCCAGAACGCAGAAGCAGCGGTTCACAGTTTTATATCGTCTGGGGACAGGTCTATAACGATGGTCAGCTTCGCCAGTTTTCCAAACAACTGAGGATACAGAAAATTCAGGCGGCTTTCAATGCTCTTGTTGCCAGCCATCGAGACGAAATCATGCAGATGCGCCGTGAAAGGAATCGTGCCGGACTACAGGAATTGCAAGATAAATTGGCCGCAGAAGCTGAGAAACAAGTCAAGGATGGTGGTCTGACAGAAGAACAGCAGAAGATATATTCGACTATAGGAGGAACTCCCCATCTTGACGGCCAATATACAGTCTTTGGCGAGGTTGAAGAAGGACTTGATGTTGTAGAAATGATACAGGGAACTGCTACAGGACGCGCTGACAGACCTGTAGATGATATAGAAATGAGAGCTTCTGTTATCGAATGATGTGAAGAAAATGAAGGGTGCCTTATTAACACATTAAAATAAATAGACTTATGAAGAAATTGATGACTATTTGCCTCTTGGCAGTTGCCTGTGTACTTGGCGTTTCAGCACACCTGCAACCAGTTTGGCGAGCAGGCACCTGGCACGATTCAGGAGATTCATCAGTTCTGCACGGCCAATTTCGATATTCAGTTCCCGCAGTTCGACAAGATTGACGTAAACGGAGCCAATGAGTCACCACTATATACCTATCTGAAATCCCAAAAAGGCTTCTCGGGGTTTGACCTAAATGACAAAAAGGGCAAGTTCATGGATGACCTACTCCGCAAGCGGGATGCAGACTATGACAAGAAGTCCGACATCAAGTGGAATTTCACCAAGTTTCTTGTCTCTCGTGATGGTCGTGTGGTGAAGCGCTATGAACCGACGGATAAGATCAGCAATATTGAAGCCGACATCACCAGCGAGTTAAATCCCTAAGCGTCATCACAGAGCGCCTTCTACTTCCTCAACGTCTCAACAATGCGGGCCAACTGGTTGGGTATGCGTATCTGCTGCGGACATTTCGACAGGCACTCCTCGCAGTCCTGACAGCTGTGCGCCCACGTCTTCCGGTCGGCCAGTGCCTTTTGGTAACCCTCCGTGAACTGCTGTTTCTTGCTGGCATAGTCAGAGGCAGTGCGTTCGGGCAAAGGAAGAATATTCTCCTTGACAGCCTCGTTATAGTAAGCGAAATTGCCTGGAATATCGACGCCATAGGGACACGGCATGCAGTAGGCGCACGTGGTGCAGGGAATGGTGGGCACGCCAGCCATCTCGTCGGAAATTTTCTCTAACAGCGCATTCTCCGTCTCCGTACAGGGGTCGAGGGGTGAGAATGTCTCTACATTGTCCATGAGGTGCTCCATCTGATTCATGCCGCTCAGTGCCGTCAGTATGTTGGGGTGTGATCCTACCCAGCGGAAAGCCCAGCGGGCCGCGCTGTCATCGGGGCGTATGGCCTTCAGCTGTTGCTCTACGTCCGACGACACCCTGCCCAAGGCACCACCTCTGAGCGGTTCCATCACGACGCACTGAACGCCCGCCTTCTGGCATTTGTCGTACAGATACTCTGCATCGGCATCGTGCCTGCGCCCCTGGCGGATGGAGGCATGGCGCCAATCGAGGTAGTTCATCTGTATCTGACAGAAGTCCCAGTGGTAGTCATCCTGACGGTCCAGCAGCCAGTCGAAGTCGCGCACATCGCCATGATACGAGAATCCCAGGTGCTTGATGCGTCCCGCCTCGCGCTCCTTCAGCAAGAAGTCGAGCACGCCATTGTCGAGGAACCGGCCTCGCAACGTCTCCATGCCTCCGCCTATGCTGTGTAGCAGGTAGTAGTCGATGTAATCTACCTTCAGGCGCTCCATTGAGTTCTCGTACATGGCTTTCGACTCGTCGAACGACCACTTCCTGCGGTTCTGGTTCGACATCTTAGTAGCCACGAAAAACTTGTCGCGAGGATGTCGGCTCAGGGCATTGCCAGTGAGCACTTCCGACTGTCCGCCCATATACATGGGAGCCGTGTCGAAGTAGTTCACCCCGTGTTCAATGGCATAGTCCACCAGTTCGTTTACCTGCTCCTGATCGTTGGGCAGTCGCATCATGCCGAAGCCCAGCAGTGATATCTGCTCGCCCGTTCCATGCTGCACCCGGTAGGTCATACGGTTGGTCACTGGTCTCTTGTCTTTTTCGCTTTCATGGGCAAGCACATTCAGTGGCTCCAGCGCCATGAAGGCCATTGCCGAGCCAGCTCCCACTCCTAAACGTCGCAGAAAGTCGCGACGGCTGAGGTCTGTTCCATCCTTTTTTGCCATACTCTTTCGTTTTTGTGACGGCCATGCTGCCATTGAGCGAGTGCAAAAGAGAGCGTTCTCTCACTTTTGCCGGCCAAGAGCATCTTCGCCTTTTTCAGTGGCAAATATAATCATAAAAGTTGGAAAGTGACATCAAATCATCTGTTTTTTTACTTTTGACATCAAAAAAGAGGTGAGCAACTATCATCCGACAATAAAAACAAAAAAAACAATTATATTTTGTATTGTACTCACTTATTCGTATCTTTGCAGCCTGCAATACGATAAAAACGAAAACTAAATAGTAGATGAAGAAAATCTGTCATTTTATATCAGACTACATGGCACTGCTGGTGCTCGCATCCGCATTGCTGGCCCTGCAGTTTCCCGAACCGTTCAGACAAGTGCGCCCTACGACCATCAACTACCTGCTTGGAGTGGTGATGTTCGGTATGGGTCTGACCCTCAACCTGCATGAGTTCAAGATTGTGTTCAGCCGTCCGAAGGATGTGCTGATAGGCTGTATGGCACAGTTCACCGTCATGCCGCTACTGGCTTGGGCATTGACTCGATTGTTCCAGCTCGACGAGGCATTGGCACTTGGCGTGGTGCTCGTAGGTTGCTGTCCCGGCGGTACGGCCTCTAACGTGATCACCTATCTGGCTAAAGGCGACTTGGCCCTTTCGGTAGGCATGACGGGCGTCTCAACGCTGTTGGCCCCGTTCCTCACACCCCTGCTCACTTGGGCTTTGGCGGGCAAGAGCGTCCATGTCGATGTGGCCAGCATGTTCCTGAGCATTCTCTGGGTGGTGATACTGCCCATCGCCGTAGGAATCATCGTCAAATATTTCTGGCCGAAGTTCACGGAGAAAGTCACCGACTACCTCCCTGCGTTCTCCTCGATTGTCATTGCCTATATCGTGGCCATCGTCATTGCTGCAAGTGCCGATAGACTGCTGGCAGGCGGACTCATGATCGTCCTGGTGGTCATGCTTCACAATGTGTGCGGACTGGGTCTGGGCTACCTGATAGGACACCTGTTGCGACTCTCGGAATCGAAACAGCGAGCCATTTCCATTGAAGTGGGCATGCAGAACTCAGGACTGGCCAGCAGTCTGGCCACCATCCATTTTGCCGCTTATCCCCTGGCCACCATCCCGGGTGCCCTCTTCAGCGTGTGGCACAATCTGTCGGGTGCAGCGGTAGCTTATCTGCTTAACTTTCGGAAAGATAAGGTGTAGGAATAGTTTTGAGTTCAGCCACTCCCCATCATGACTTCCAGCGCCAGGTCTTTCTTACAATAGCCGAGAGGGTGTGCCTGATGGTGCGCATGTGGAAATTCTTGCCCAGCACCACAATCAGTACTGCCGAAAGAATGAGAACGATGCCAACACCCAGCATGAACGTAAGCTGCTCACCAAACACGATGACACCGATGGCCACGGCTGTCAACGGCTCCAGCGCACCCATGATGGCTGTAGGCGTGGCTCCCACTTCGTGAACAGCTATCGTCATGAACACCAATGACAGAACCGTAGGCACCAGTCCCAGCCAACAGGCAAAGAACCAGGCACGGAGCGACGGCGGCAACTGCAAGTGCAGCTCGGGCGAGGTGAGAGAGTAGGGGAGCATGGACAGCATGCACACCAGCAGGACGTAGAACGTGAGCTTCAGCGAAGACATGCGGATGCTCGACTGATTGACAATGACAATATAGACGGCATAGCACAAAGCCGACAATACGACCAGCACAACGCCCATCGTGTTGAGCGGTGCTCCTCCTGCCGGCTTGTATAGCAAGCTGATACCTCCCAGGGCAAACAGGATGGCCAACATGGTGGACACCTTGAGGCGCTCCTTGAAAAACAACGACATCAGCAACGCCACAATGATGGGATAGACAAACAGAATGGTAGAGGCAATGCCTGCATCGATGACCTGAAAACTTTCATAATACGTGATGCACGATGCAGAGAACAGTACACCCAGCAACAGCAGTACCTTCAGCTCCTTGCTGTTGATGCTGAATGACTTACGCTGCACAAGCAGCATCACTCCCAGTATCACGACTGCCATAGTAAATCGGTAGAAGAGCACAGATGATGTGTTTACTCCTTCTTCATATAGCGGTAAAGCACCAAACGGATTGGTGCCATAGCAGACTGCTGCCAGTATTCCGCAAATCACTCCTTTGTGTTTCATCTCGTCTTAATTATTCGATGGTCAAATTCATCGCATTGTCTGCAAAGATACTACTTTGTTTTATGATTACAAAGACTTATGTGCGGAAAATGTATTTTACTTGGTTGTTTCTCGGAAAAAATGCCTAACTTTGCACCGTCATCTAAAAATAAAACTCAGAAAAGACATGGGAATTGTTATTGGAATTGATGTGGGCATATCGACCACCAAGATTGTGGGACTGCGCGATGGCAAGCCTACGGCTCCGATACGCATCACGGCAGCTGATCCTATCACTTCGCTCTACGGTGCCTTTGGCAAGTATCTGCACGACAACAATGTGAACCTGGAAGATGTGGAGCACGTGATGCTCACAGGCGTGGGTAGCGGCTATGTGAAGAACGATGTTTATGGCGTGAAGACGAGTCGCTGCGATGAGTTCATTGCCGACGCGCTGGGTGCTCGCTATGAATCGAAAATCGAACACGCCATTGTGGTGTCGATGGGTACAGGCACGTCGTTCGTGATGTGTCGTGGCGACGAGATGCGCCATATCGGAGGCATCGGCATAGGTGGGGGCACTCTTCAGGGACTCTCCCGCATCTGTTTGGGCACCGGCGACATCAAGCAGGTGTCGGCATTGGCTATGCAGGGCGATGTGAAGAATGTGAACCTGCTCATTGGCGACATCTCGGCTCACCCCCTGCCAGGACTTCCCGTTGAGGCTACCGCCAGCATCTTCGCACGTGCCAAGAGCGACGCACCGAAAGAGGACATCGCTGCCGGACTCATAGGAATGGTGCTGCAGACCATCGGCTCGGCATCGGTGCTGGCTGCTCAAGGCACTGACTGTCGGGACATGGTGCTCATAGGCAACCTCACGCTGCTGCCTCAGTGCAAAGAGGTGTTCCCCGCATTGGAGAAACTCTATCATGTGCGTTTCCACATCCCCAAATACTCGGAGTTCTGTACAGCTATTGGTGCAGCACTCGCCTATCAAACGAAAACTTCACTCAACGACTGATTTCTTTATGAACAAGACTGTAGCAGCCATCCGTCTGATGGCAAAGGCGGCAACCTTCTTCGCCCAGTGCGACACCGAATACAGCGAACAGGAACGCAAGTTCATCGATGGCTTCGTCTCGGGCATCGACCATTTGTCGAAGCTCGACGAATCACTTCATTCCAAGATGTTTATCAAGCACGTGGTGGGTGAGAACTACGCTCTCGACCATATCGTTGCCGAGACCCTCGACCTGCTCGATTCCTGCAACGAAAGTGAGCGCAGGATCATTCTCTATACTATCGACGACTTCATCAAGACTGTCATCCATTTGGACGGTACGGCTCATAGGGCAGAGCAGATGAACTACGAGACGTGGCGAAGAGAGGTGGGACTGGAACAAGACTAACATGAAACAACAAGACACAATCATGATCAAACGACTGAAAATGCTGGCTGCGCTGCTGCTCGTCATCACCGCAAGTCAGGCTGCCAACCATCGACTGGCCCTGCAAGAGTGGAGGGCTGACACCTTGAAGACCGACACACTGGCAAAGGACACTCTTCTGGCTGACTCCGTCAAGCAGCACAACCCCAAGAAGAAGGGTGGAAAAGACGAGAAGAAAAAGGAAGAGAAGAAAGAAACTGAGTATGAGAAACTCATGAAGAAAGGTGGCACGGAGCTGAAGGGCCTCTTCACCGTGCGCCACATCGAGGACAAGTACTACTTCGAAGTGCCTGACTCCATGCTCGGACGGCTACTGCTCTGCGTCACACGTTTCACCGCTGTACCTCAGGGATTCGGACAGTTCCCCGGCGAGGAGATAACCCATAATACCGTTTATTTTGAGAAACGCGACACGGCTAAACTGCTCATGCGCCAATATGTGCTGAGCTATCTGGCCGACGACAAGGACAATATCTCGCGAACGCTGGTAAAATCGACCATCGATCCTATCGTGCAGTCGTTCAAGATTATAGGCTGCAACGAGAAGAAAGATGCCCAGCTGGTGGAGGTGACACCGCTGTTCAAGCAGGACAACCAACTGTTCAGCTTCCAGTCGGCTGCCAAGACTTCGCTGAAACTGGGCGGCTTGCAGGGTGATCGCACGTTTGTTGACACGATGAAGGTCTTTCCCACCAACATCGAAGTGGTGACCACACGCACATACGGCAGTAGCCCTGGTGCAACGGCTGCCTCGAAGACGGGAACGATGACCATGGGCTTCAATACATCGATGGTGCTGTTGCCCAAGGAACCGATGCGCAAGCGCCTTTGGGACGAGCGTGTGGGCTATTTCGTCAACACCTTCCGCCAGTTCAGTGACGACCAGACCAAAGCACAGCACGAAGCATTTATCTCCCGCTACCGTCTGGTGCCAAAGAACAAGAAAGCCTATCTGGCAGGCAAACTCTCGGAGCCGGAGAAGCAGATTGTCTATTACATCGATCCAGCCACACCGAAGAAGTGGATTCCCTATCTCATGGAGGGCATCAACGACTGGAACGTGGCTTTCGAGGCAGCAGGCTTCAAGAACGCCATCGTGGCGAAAGAGTGGCCCAAGGACGATACAGGCATGAGTCTGGACGATGCCCGCTTCTCGGTGCTGCGCTATCTGCCCTCAGAGACGGAGAATGCCTACGGACCGCGTATCGTCGATCCTCGTTCGGGCGAGATTATCGAGGCCCACATCTGCTGGTTCCACAACGTGATGAACCTGCTCACCAAGTGGTACATGGTGCAGTGCGGACCGCTCGACAAACGGGCGCAGAAGATGAAGTTCGACGACAAGCTCATGGGACAGCTCATCCGCTTCGTGTCGTCGCATGAGGTGGGCCACACGCTCGGCCTGCGGCACAACATGGGCGCCTCGTGGGCTACGCCTGTTGAGAAACTACGCGACAAGCAGTGGGTGGAGGCTCACGGACACACCGCTTCCATCATGGACTATGCCCGCTTCAACTATGTGGCTCAGCCTGAGGATAGGATAGGGGAGAAGGGACTCTTCCCCCGTATCAACGACTACGACAAGTGGGCCATCAAGTGGGGCTACCAGTGGCGTCCTGAGTTCAAGGATGAGTTCGAGGAGAAAGAGAAACTCATGACCGAGACCACCCACACCCTGAGCCAGAACCCGCGCCTGTGGTTCGGCGGCGAGGGACGCGACGAGGACCCACGCTCACAGACTGAAGACCTGGGCGACAACAGCGTGAAGGCTTCCGAATACGGACTGAAGAACCTGCACCGCGTGATGGACAACCTGCCGCAGTGGACTCATGAGGACAACGACCAGTATGAGGATCTCTCCATGATGTACGGTCAGGTGCTGAGCCAGTTCTCCCGTTATCAGAACCATGTAATCAAGAACATCGGTGCCCGCTACGTGAACAATATGCCCGGACAGGAGCCTCGGGTGAACGTGCCGAAAGCCCGACAGAAAGAGGCACTGCAATACCTGGGCCGTAACGTGTTTGATGCGCCTGAGTGGCTCTATCCTGCAGGCATCGTCAACAAGGTGAACACCGACCCCACCACACAGCAGAACAGCCGACAGGACAACGTGCTGGACCGTGTGCTGGGCGGCTATGTGCTGAACCGACTGAGCAATATGGCTACCACCGGCAGCGATGCCTATCCCATAGAAGAATATCTTGATGATCTCTTTGCCGAGGTGTGGAAACCACTGAACAATGCCAGCGAGTGGAAGAACAAGATGCGCCGCAACCTGCAGCGCAGTTACGTGAATCAGCTGAACACGCTCATCAACACACCCGAAAAGACACTGAGCAGTCAGCGCACCGACAACAGCGACGTGCAGCTCTACCTGCTGCAGCACCTGAACAAACTGGAGCAATACCTGAAGTCGCAACAGACCAGCGGACTGAATGCCCTCCACTACGAGGATCTGCTGGACCGATTGCAACTGATACGTGAACGCCGCAAATCACCTAACCGCTAAGGGGAACTTCCAACGGGACTCACCGCTCATCATTTTTAGGTATAAACCTATATTTTGAGCGGTGAGTTTTTGTGGAAATCTCATTTGTTTCGTAATTTTGCACTCGAAATGAATAAAAAAAACAATAGCTTATGAAGTCTTCTACTACAATTAAAATGCTGGCACTGGCTGTCGGCTTGCTGCTGACATCTCAGACGGGAACCGAGGCTAAGCCGAAGAAACCCAGTGGCGGTTCGGTGAGTGCCGACCTCGTCATCAGCAAGGTGTTCTACAACAATATGATGAACGACCAAGGCAAGGCATTCATCATGGGTAACTACATTGAACTGCTGAACAACTCAGCCGATACGCTCGACATCACGGGCATCTATATCGGTCTGACTGACAACACCAGCAGCACGGCTGCCGACTTTGTCAACTCATGGACCGCTGCCGCCATGCAGGAGGCGCATAAGGACAGCATCGCCCTGAAACAGATCTTCCAGATTCCGACGGAGCAGACCTACACGGTGGCTCCGGGACAGAGCGTCGTGATCTGCAATGCTGCCGAGAACCATACTACGGTGGCTTCAAAGGCTGCCGACCTGACTGGAGCTGACTTTGAGGTGAAAAGTCCTCACACGGCCTATAAGGATCATCACAATGCTGATGTGCCTGAGCTGAAACTGGTCTATACCTATTCTGCCACCAACACGTTCCTGCAGTTCATGTCGCCTGGCCCCTTCGGACTGGTGCTGCTGGCTGCCGATACCAATGTGGAGGACTGTCCTGTGGGCTATTACAAGGGCAAGACCGAAGGCGCTCAGTTCAAGTTCGTTCCGGCTTTCAAGACCATCGATGCTGTTGACTTCGTGGAACATTCAGCAAAGACGGAACCTGATGCCAGTCAGAAGCGCATTGGCAACAGCTATGATGCTGGATGGATCGCTACGGCTAAGCCCGGTGGCAACAACGGTGAGGCACTGGTGCGCAAGACCGCTTTCGTGACTAAGAGTGGTCGCAAGGTGCTCTTCGATACCAACAACTCGTCGGTCGATTTCGAGGTGACCACCGATCTGGCCATCCGCACCTACAGCGATGAGATGAAGGGATTGAGCGATTCCACCATCGTGATACCCGAAAGCGGCTTTCTGGCCATCAATCCGTCAGCGTCGTTCTTCGGACCCGACAACATGCTGTTCGCTTATGTGAATGCCAGTGCCAAATCGACTGACTTCAACTACAATGAGTTCGTAGGCGACTCAATCCTGATGATGAAGGGCGACTGGATTGCAATAGCACAGCCCGGCTCCTACACGCTGAAAATGTCGGAGGCACAGCCCATGCTGCGCTCGCGCTCTACCGCCCAGCAGTGGAGTACGGAAGATCATAAGGAGCTCACTGGCGGACAGAAGACCCGCTCCATCTACAAGTTCAGCAATGCCGTAGGCAAGGTGGGTTTTCAGCGTGTACCGAAGACCACCGATGGCAGTTACAATGTGGCCGATTTTGCCGATGGTGAGCGCCTCTATGTGACGCTGACACCTGCCATCGTGACCAACTTCAGTGCAACATTCGGTGTGGACGATCTCGACTTTGTTCCCTGGCATGGCTCAACACCTGAGGTGATTGCCGCTGGCATCGAGACCGTTGAACAGCTGCCTGTCACGAAGAACCTCCTGTTCGACTTGCAGGGCCGCCGCATCAATGGCACTCCGCGAAAGGGCCTCTATATTATAAATGGACGCAAGGTGATGTTCTGACCTGTCTGGAAGAAAAGTGACCATCAAAAAAAGCCCAAGGTGTCTGCTAAGTGACATCTTGGGCTTTTTTTTGAGACTGATAGGGGGCGCTGAGAAGAAAAAATATTTTTTTCTTTTGCATTGCGCACGTTTTTTTGTACCTTTGCACCGTGAAAAATGATTCGGGGAGTCCATTTCCATGTAATTGGGCTTCATTAAACAAACAAAAAAGATAAAAAAACGGATGAAATACGCATTGGTTACAGGAGCATCGCGAGGCATTGGTAAATGCATCGCTTTGCGTTTGGCAACAAAAGGAATGCCCGTACTGATTAACTACCTGAAGAACAAGGACGCAGCCCAGGCTGTGAAGGACGAAATCGAAGCCAACGGCGGAACAGCTGAGCTGCTGCCTTTCGATACAGCTGATCCTCAGGCCATTGAGTCAGCACTGGAGCAATGGGAACAGTCACATCCCGACGACTTCGTGTCGGTGTTGGTAAACAATGCTGGCGTTCGCGATGACAACGTGATGGTGTTCATGCAGAACGAGCAGTGGGAACGAGTGCTGAACACAACGCTCAACGGTCTGTTTTATGTGACTCGCCGTCTGCTGAAGAACATGCTGACTCACCGTCAGGGACGCATCGTGAACATCACCTCACTCTCGGGTATCAAAGGACTGCCCGGACAGGTGAACTACTCGTCGGCAAAAGCTGCTGTCATCGGCGCAACCAAGGCACTGGCACAGGAGGTGGCGGCTCGCAAGGTGACGGTCAATGCTGTGGCTCCCGGATTCATCGCTACCGATATGACAGCCGACCTGAACGAGGCCGAACTGAAGAAAATGATTCCCGTAGGGCGTTTTGGAAAACCAGAGGAAGTGGCTGCAGTAGTGGATTTCCTCGCATCGGAGGAGGCTGCCTATATCACAGGACAGGTGATACAGGTAAATGGCGGACTCTACACGTAAGCTGTTGAGAGGCGCGAGAATATCTGAAACGAAACAGAATCCTAAAGAGAAATGGTGAGAAGAGTCGTTGTAACCGGCATGGGCATCTGGTCGTGCTTGGGAAACAATCTGGAAGAGGTCAGGCAGGCACTGTATGAGGGACGGTCTGGAATAGGACTGGATCAAGCACGCCTTGATTATGGATATATGTCGGGGCTGACGGGCATCGTCAAGCAGCCTGAACTGAAAGGACTGCTGCATCGAAGGGCACGTACAGGGATGTCGGAAGAAGCAGCGTATGCCTATATGGCTTCGCGTGAGTGTTTTCAGAATGCGGGCATCGGCGAAGACTTCTTCACGAACCACGAGGTAGGTATCATTTTTGGCAACGACTCCTCAGCAATGCCTGTGATTGAGACGGCCAATATCATGGCTGAGAAGCATGACTCAGAACTATTGGGCTCGGGACTTGTCTTCCAGTCGATGAACTCAACCGTGAACATGAACCTCAGCACCGTCTTCCACCTGCGTGGCATCAATTTCACCATCAGTGCAGCCTGTGCCAGCGGTAGCCACTCTATCGGTATGGGCTATCTTCTGATCAAACAAGGCCTGCAGGACTGTATCCTCGTAGGGGGCGCGCAGGAAACCAATTTATACTCGATGGCATCGTTTGATGCGCTGAAGGCTTTCTCAAAGCGTATGGACGAGCCCACAAAAGCCAGTCGCCCCTTCGATAAGAACCGTGACGGACTCATTCCCAGTGGTGGCGCTGCTGCCTTGTTGCTGGAAGACTATGACAGCGCGGTAGCACGCGGAGCCAATATCCTGGCGGAGGTGTGTGGCTATGGCTTCTCATCCAATGGAAACGGTATCTCGCAGCCCAATGATGAGGGATGTTTCATTGCGATGAGCCGTGCCATGAAGGATGCCGGCATCGAGGCAAAAGATGTCGATTACGTGAACGCCCACGCCACGAGCACACCACAGGGCGACCAGTTTGAGGCCATCGCCCTGAATAGGCTGTTCAACGGACAACACGCCCTCATCTCCTCGACCAAGTCGATGTCGGGGCATGAGTGCTGGATGGCAGGTGCCTCCGAAGCCGTTTACAGCATCCTCATGATGAAGCACCACTTTGTGGCTCCCAACATCAACTTTGAGGAACCCGACGAGTTCTCAGAACCTCTGAACCTCGCACTGAAGACTATCGACACAGAGGTCGATACGGTGATCAGTAATTCTTTCGGATTTGGTGGAACCAACTCAGCCCTCGTGCTGAAGAATTGGAGATTGTGATAAATATTTTTTTTACTAACTAAAAACATTTAAGTATGATGAAACGTACTATGATGACAGCAATCCTGGCTGTAGCAGCAGTGATTGCATTTGCAGCAAACCCTTTGAAAGTCTTAAATGGCGACAAGAAACTCTTCAAGACAGCTGAAGGTACATGCCTGCTGGAAGTGATTTATGATGGAGCCTCCTATGACGGCAAGATGCCTTTGACAGAGAAATACGCTGACATTCCTTCGAAAACGAAAATCTCATACGATGGATTTATCGAGGAATTCAGTGAGCGCAACAAGAAAGTGACGTTCGTGAAGACCGCTGCTGAGGCCAAGTACAGAATGACGATTAAGGTGACCAAGGTCGATGAGTTTATCAATGTGATGGGATTCATCCCCGGACCCTGCATCCGTGTATGGGGCACGCTGACAGTGACTGACACCAATGGTGGAGAGCCATTGCTGACGGTGAATATTGACGAGATTGATGGCGGCTCCGCAGTCAGTACCGACAGAGCCTTCAACGACACCTTCGGAGAACTGGGCAAGCGAATTGCCAAAATGAAGTAGTCTGTAATAGTATTTGCAATTTTTCTGAGTAATAGAATGAATCTTTCTCCTGCTTTAAGGAAAGCCTATACAAAAGATCAATTGTCAGCTCGCGAGGCGCAGGCCCGTGCAGAGTGGATAGCCTGGGGACCTATTGTCTTCCAGGCTTCTCGATTGATGCTAAAGTTCGGAATACTCGACCTCTTGCGCGATAGCGACAAGGGGATGACCATAGCTGAAGTGGCTGAGAAAACAGGATTGTCAATCTACGCAGTAAAGGTGCTGATGGAAGCTTCGCTTTGCATCGGCACCGTGATTGTTGATCCAGAGACTGAGCGCTTCGAAATGACCAAGACGGGGTGGTTCCTCATCAACGACCCCGCAACGAGAGTCAACATCGATTTCAATCATGATGTGAACTATGAGGGGTGGTTTCACCTGGAAGAGGCACTGCGCGAAGGAAAGCCTACAGGACTGAAACACTTCGGTGACTGGCCCACCATCTACGAGGGACTGTCCTCACTGCCCGAACAGGTGCAGAAGAGTTGGTTCGGCTTCGATCATTTCTATAGCGACAGCTCTTTTCAACAGGCACTTGAGATCGTCTTTGCCAACAAGCCTCGCACATTGCTCGACGTGGGTGGAAACACCGGGCGCTGGGCCTTGCAGTGCGTGGGTTACGACGAGGACGTGTTCGTGACTGTGATGGACCTGCCGCAACAGGTGGACATGATGGAACGGCAAACGGCAGGCAAGCCGGGAGCAGAGCGTATCGATGCTTTCGGCACCGATCTGCTGAACCGCTCAAGCTCATTCCCCACTAACAAACACTACGATGCTATCTGGATGAGTCAGTTCCTCGACTGTTTCGGTGAGGACGAGATCCAGAGCATACTGGAACGCGCTGCACGTATCATGGACGAGAAGAGCAGAGTCTATATCATGGAGACACTCTGGGACCGGCAGCGCTTCGAACCTGCCGCCTTCTGCCTGACTATGACCAGCCTTTATTTCACGGCATTGGCCAACGGCAACTCTAAGATGTACAATACCGACGATATGGTGCGTATCATCGAACAGGCCGGGTTAGAGGTAGAGACCATCCATGACAATCTGGGGCAAGGCCATAGCATCATGGTGTGTAAAGTAAAGAAATAATCATTTTATAGATAATTATGGAAAGAAAAGAGATTGAAGAAAAAGTGAAGGAGTTCCTCATCGAGGACCTCGAAATCGAGGAAGAAAACATCAAGCCCGAGGCATCGCTGAAAGATGACCTGGGCATTGACAGCCTCGATTTCGTTGATATTGTCGTGATTGTAGAGAAGAAATTTGGATTTAAGATTAAACCCGAAGAAATGACGGGTGTGAAGACACTGAAAGATTTCTGCGATTACATCGAAAGCAAGGTGGCTTAATCAGTAGGAAGTAGGAAAGGGAAGTATGCCGGAACAGCTGAATCATGAGAAGTGGACGGGCAAGACCGATGGCACCAGGTGGATGCATCAGGCCTTGATCAGGATGTTTAAGTATATCGACGTGAGGGTGGTCTATGTCTTTATGGCCATTTTCGTCATCCCCTTCTACATGCTCTTTGTGCATAGTGGCTATATCTCTATGTACCACTATTTCCGTCAGCGTCGGCATTATGGGGCGTGGAAAGCCTTCAGATATGTCTATCTGAATCACTACCGGTTCGGACAGGTCATTCTCGACCGGTTTGCAGCATACGCAGGACAGACCTTCCAGTTCGAACTCGAAGGCAACGAACTGTTTCAGGAACTGAGTCATCAGGATTCAGGATTCGTCATCTTTAGCAGTCATGTGGGTAATTATGAGTTGGGAGGCTATGCGTTCAAGTCTTTCGATAAGCCGTACAATGCGATTGCGTATTCGGGTGAGACCCAATCAGTGATGGACAATCGTAAACGTATGCTGAATCCCAACAACATCAGGATGATCTCCGTTCGCGAAGACATGTCGCACGTGTTCATTGTGAACAATGCTCTGGCCAATGGCGAAATCGTGAGCATACCGGCTGACCGACTGTTTGGATCCACACGTTTTGTTGAGTGTGACTTCCTGGGCGCTAAGGCTCATTTCCCTTTAGGCCCCTACGCTCTGGCATTGCAGAGAGGCGTACCTACCATTGCCATCTTTATTATGAAGGTCTCGGCATATAAGTACAAGGGCTACATCCGCAGAGTGGAGATCGATAAGAGTGTGACTACCAAGAATAGGACGGAACGGGCTGCTGCCTTGGCACAGACCTTTGTACATGAGCTTGAGGAGGTGCTGCAACGCTATCCCGAACAGTGGTTCAATTATTATGAATTCTGGCAGCCAGATGGAAAATAGATTAGAGACAATCGACGTACGCACACTGCTGCCTCAGCAACCACCGTTTATCATGATTGATAAACTTGTGCACTATGATGAGGTGCTGACTACCACCACATTCGAGGTGCGCAGTGATAACATCTTTATCGAAGGTGACGAGCTGAACCCTTGTGCACTTGTGGAGAACATTGCGCAGACATGTGCTGCCAGAATGGGATATATCAACTCCTATATAAATAAAGAAAAGGTAAAGCTCGGCTTCATTGGAAGCATACGCAACTTCTGTGTTTTGCGTGAGGTGAGGTTGGGCGAACAGTTGACAACGAGCATCGAAGTGAAGGAAGAGGTCATGCAGCTTACATTGGTCGATGCCCGTGTGAAAGTGGGCGATGAGACCGTGGTCACAGCCGAAATGAAGATTGCCCTCAGTGACATCGATTCACTGGCCTGACACCAAGTGCGAGCGCACAACGGCACACTGCCTGTAAACAAAATGATGTGAGATGGAAGATAAGGTATTGAAAGCTTCGAAATTACTGGATATCCGCTTCAGCGAGGTCGATTCGATGAGGGTGGTGTGGCACGGCTCTTACCCCCTCTATTTCGAAGATGCCCGTGAAGAGTTTGGCCGACAGTACAAGCTGGAGTATCTGCGCATTGCCGACTTCGGCTATTTCGCTCCGCTGGTGGACCTGCAGTTCCATTATCGCAAGCCCATCACTTATGGCATGCGACCGAGAATTGACATCATCTACCGGCCAACGGAAGCTGCAAAGATCATCTTCGACTACGAAATACATGATCCCGACACCGACGAACTGATGGCCAGTGGCCGTAGTGTGCAGGTGTTTATGGATATGAACTACCAACTGGTGTGGACCACTCCTGATTTCTATCAAGAGTGGAAACGCATGTGGAACTTGTTATGATACAAAAGATTGCCGACAACATATACTCACCGCTCGGATTCACAACGGCTGAAAACTATGCGCAGGTGAAACAAGGACACAGCAAACTCAAGAAGTATGCTGCTGGCGATACATGGTCGGCTGGCTCGTGTGTCAGAAGGGATTTGCCAGAACCTTTCATGGCTTCACTCTTCGACTGGAGCCAAGTGGAGCCGATGGATGGCTATACCCCCTTCGAACGCATTGCTATTCAGTCGGTTAGACGCGCTGTAGAACAGACTGACATCAATCTTCATGCTGACAGGTTGCTGCTGGTGGTCTCTACAACAAAGGGAAATATCGACTTGCTCGATCAGCATTCAGCGCTCTATCCTGAAGACAGGGTCCATCTTGGAACTGCTGCTCAGCATATAGCCGACTATTTCGGTATCATCACACAGCCGCTCGTTGTCTCGAATGCTTGCATTTCCGGTCTGTCAGCACAGATCACGGCTATGCGACTCTTGCAGACAACATCCTATGATACTGCTATTGTGGTGGGAGCCGATGTGCAGTCACGCTTCATCATCAGTGGCTTCCAGTCGTTCAAGGCGCTGTCGCCTATGGAGTGCCGCCCCTTCGATTTGGAGCGAGTGGGGCTGAACTTGGGTGAGGCTGCTGCTACTATTATATATAAAAAGGTGAATCGGGCTGACGAGGATGGTTGGATGGTCATGAAAGGTGCTGTGCGCAATGATGCTCACCATATCTCGAACCCTTCCAAAACGGCTGAGGGCTGCTATCGTGCCTTGCGGACAGTCACTGCCGGCGTGCCGAAAGAGCAGATTGCATTCATCAATGTTCATGGCACATCGACGCTCTATAACGACGAGATGGAAGCGGTGGCGGTGGCTCGTGCAGGCTTGCATGAGGTGATGCTCAATTCACTGAAGGGGTACTATGGACACACCATGGGGGCTGCTGGAGTGCTGGAGACAATCCTCTCTATGAAGGCGCTTGACGATAAGATGGTGCTTGCCACACGTGGCTTCGAGGAACTGGGCGTTTCACGGCCTGTCCGACTGTCGGCTCAGAACGAGACGGCATCGGGGCGTTACTTCGTCAAGCTGCTCTCGGGCTTCGGTGGCTGCAATGCCGCCATGCTGTTCAGGAAAGGAGGTGACGCATGAGGGTGAAGAGTTGGGTAAGAATCACTCCCACAAGCGTCGAACTGAATGGCGAACAGCTGAAGGTGAACGCTTCGGGGACAGCTCTGCTCACGGAGCTTTATCGTACCTATGTCAACGACTATCCTAAGTTTTTTAAGATGGACGAGTTGAGCAAACTCGGGTTCATTGCTGCTGAGTTGTTGATACGCGACGAGGAACAGTCGCATGGTGAACTTGAGGACAGGGCTGTTGTGCTGTTCAATAGGAGCGGATCGATTTGCAATGACCGTAAGTATGAGGATACCATCCAGCATGATGATGACTTTTATCCGAGCCCGTCTATCTTTGTCTATACGCTGCCCAATATCGTGACGGGCGAGATCGCCATCCGTCATCATTATTATGGAGAGACGGCTTTCTATGTGCTCAACGAGCACAACGAGCAAATGATGCATGACGTGCTTACGGCTACTTTTGCCGACGATACTACAACGAGTGCCGTCACAGGATGGATAGATTGTGAGACGAAAGATCAGTTTAATGCATATATTTATATTGTTGATAAATAAAAAAAGAGAGAATAATTGAAATGGAAGAATTGATTTTAGAACTGAAAAAACAGATTATTGAAGTGCTGAACCTTGAGGATGTTCAGCCTGAAGACATTGACAATGATGCACCGCTCTTTGGCGAAGGCCTGGGACTCGACTCCATCGATGCGCTTGAACTGATTGTGATGATGGAGAAAAACTATGGCATCAAGATCAAGGACCCCTCAGCAGGAAAGGACATCTTCAAGTCTATCAATTCTATCGCTGAGTTTGTGAGTAAGAACAGGACGAAGTAAACGAGAACTGCATGATAGAACCGATCATGATGACTGGTGCGGGCATCCTCTCGGCCATCGGAAACAACAAGGCTGAGACGCTGCAGGCACTGAAGGGTATGCAGACGGGCATTCAGGCGCTGAAGTATCTGAAGACGACGCACCACGAATTTCCGGTAGGCGAGGTGAAGCTGAGCGATGAACAGATGAAGCAGATGCTGGGCATCACTGAGGAACCTACCACGCGTGCTGCGCTCATGGGGATGCTTGCCTTGGAAGAGGCACTGGGCGAAGCCGGACTCAAAGATCAAAAGGGACAGCACATCGCTTTTGTTTCAGGAACCACCGTGGGTGGTATGGACAAGAGCGAACAGTACTATCTCGACTATATGAACGGTGACTCACGCAATGCCTATATCAAGACGCACGACTGCGGAGCGATGACTGAGATGATTGCTCGTCGCTTTGGCATCTTTTCCATGACAACCAGCATCTCTACTGCATGCTCATCTGCTGCAAATGCAATCATTTTCGGTGCTAATCTCATCAGAAGCGGTCTCACCGATATAGCGGTGGTCGGGGGCTCGGAGTGCATCACAAAGTTCCATCTCAATGGCTTTAACACGCTCATGATTCTCGATCACGAACAGTGCCGACCCTTCGATGCCACACGTGCAGGACTGAATCTTGGCGAGGGGGCTGCTTATATCGTCTTGGAAACGGCTGCTTCAGCGCGGAAGAGAGGGGTGATTCCTCTTGGCGAGCTGAATGGCTATGGCAATGCTTGTGATGCGTTCCATCAGACGGCTTCCAGCGACGATGGCGAAGGTGCTTATCTCGCTATGCAGAAGGCCTTGGACATGTCGGGACTCCAACCGGCTGATATCGACTATGTCAATGCGCATGGTACTGGCACACCCAATAATGACGTAAGTGAGAGTCAGGCCTTGAAGCGCGTCTTCGGACAGCACATGCCGAAAGTGTCATCAACCAAGGGCATGACGGGTCACACCACAAGTGCCTCGGGCTCAGTTGAGGCAGTCATCTGCCTGTTGGCTCTGCAGCAGGGCATCGTTCCTGCCAATTACGGATGGAAACAGCCGATGGAGAACGGCATCACTCCTGTGACTGCTTGTCTGCAGAATGTTGAACTGAAGCATGTGATGTGCAACTCGTTCGGCTTTGGCGGCAACGACAGCTCGCTGTTGTTTTCGGCCGTACAGCCAGAAGGCAGCGCCGCTTGTGGGACGACAGCTGCCGTCGCACAGCACGCTGACGCCCATCCGTCACCGGTCGTCCGCGAGCTGGCTCGTGTGGAGATTATTTCGGAGGACGAGCTGGCCGAGGTGCGTCGCTATGTGAAGCCTATTGAGCTGCGGCGCATGGGACGGCTGATGAAAAGCAGTCTGCTGTCATCGCTCAAGGCTTTGGAGCAGGCAGGCATCGAGACCCCCGACGCCATCGTCACGGCCACATCGCTGGGCTGCTGGGAGAATAGTGAGCTCTTGTTGCGCCAACTGCACGAGGAGGGCGAAGTGATGCTCCGTCAGACGCTCTTCATGCAAAGCACCCACAACACCCTGGGCAGCGCCATCGCCATCAGGACCGGCTGCCACGGGTATAATGTGACATACGCCCACGGCAGAGAGTCGCTCGAATGGGCTGTTCGCGACGCCCAGCTGCTGTTGCGCAGTGGCAAGGCCAGGACGGTGCTCGTCGGCATTCATGAGGAATCGACGCCGTGGTATCGCGACGTGCAGGCTCGTCTGGGAAACAGCGAGTCGCTGCCGTCTATTCATTCTTTAGCTTTTGTATTGACATGTGGAGAATAATCATATTAGCAGTTGTGCAGAGCCTGTTGCTCTGTATGGGGCAGGTGTTCTTGAAACTGGCTCTGATGCGCTTGCCTGCCTTCGCCTGGAACAGGCAGTTCTGGTTGGCGGTATTGGTCAATTGGCAGCTGGCTGTCTGTGGCATACTGTACACCATTAGTAGTTTGATGTGGATGTATATCATCAAGAATTTCCCGCTTAGCGTAGCTTATCCGATGGCAAGTCTGAGCTTTGTCTTCGGCATGGTGACCGCCATTGTCTTCTTCCACGAGGAAGTGTCGCTCACGAGGTGGATTGGGGTGTTGTTTATCATGATAGGTTGTTTTTTAATTGCAAAGTGATGAGTAAACGAACGATACTGACCTGTATGTTGTTGCTGCTGACAGTTCACCTGTCAGCCCAGCATGACGCCATGCAGAGGATTAACCGTGCTGCAACTGCCATCAAGACGATGCAGGGCGACTTTGTGCAGACCAAGCAGCTCAAACTGCTCAACGACCAGATGGTGTCGAAAGGTCGTATGTGCTATCAGGGCGGCGACAAGTTGCGGTGGGAGTATGTGACGCCTTACAGCTACGTCTTCATCATGAACGGCAGTCAGGTGCAGCTGAAGAACAGCACCAGGAGTGACGTCATCGACGTGAACCAGAACAAGATTTTCAAGGAGATAGCACAAATCATGATGAATAGCGTGGTGGGCAAGTGCCTGCAGGATGACAAGAGTTTCAAGACCACCATTCAGGAAACGGCTTCTGAGTACGTTGCTACGCTGTTGCCGCTGAAGAAGAACATGAAGCAGATGTTCCAGCAGATAGTCCTGCATTTCCAGAAACAGCAGTCTGTGGTGTCCAAGGTAGAGCTCCTCGAGAAGAACGGTGACAGAACGATGATAGAACTGAAGAATATACGCCTCAATGAAACGATACCAGCCAGAGAGTTCGCCGTGCGTTAGTCTGTTATCACGTATGCAGATGCGCGTGTTGCTTGTCCTGTTGGCCTTGACGGTCGCGGGGCAGGCGGTAGCACAGCGCCATTTCCCTGACAGCACGGGACAGCGTGCACGCTATGGAGTGTATATCGAGATGCCGCGAGGCTACGTCAGCGGCGTGTGCATGCTGAACAACGACGGTGACGTTGTCCGTGGCAGCATTTTCAATGAGTTTGGCGTGACGGCGCTCGACTTCACTTATCACCTACAGAAGGAGAAGGTCAAGCTGCACAGCGTGATGGGGCTGATGGACAAGTGGTACATCAGGCGTGTGTTGCGAAAGGACCTTCGTGAGGTAATGGCTGGCCTGCAGCGCGGCGACACGGCGTATGACGACACGCGTCACCACATCACCTACCGCTTCACACCGATGAACCATTCAGAACAGGAGGACAAATAGCTTATGACGTTGAAGAACAGTTTGTACAGCATTGCCGGCAAGACGGTGGAGGGCGATACCGTCGCCTACACCATAGCCCTTGATGAACACCATGTCATTTATCAGGCCCACTTCCCAGGTGCCCCTGTCACACCGGGTGCCTGTATCATCCAGATGGCTGCAGAGCTGCTGGCCGACCATCTGCAGGCCGGCTGTACCATCCAGGTCGTCAAGAATGCCAAGTTCGTGGCGCCCCTCTCGCCGTTGAGTACGCCCTGTGTGAAATACATATTCCAATATAGCATGGTCGATGAAGCACCTGCACGCTGCCGCATGCAGGTCCAGGTCGAGGCCGCTGACACCCTTTTCGCCAAGTTGACAATCATCTGCAAAGTCTGCGCTCATGAATGAAGCCGAAGAACAGAAGAAACTGCTGCACGACAGAGGCATCTGCGTGGTGATTCCCACCTATAATAACGGAGGGACGATAGGCCGCGTGGTCAGCAGCGTGCTGCAGGTTGCC
>JAEEGF011619746.1_pt1 | contig 24146 bp, 17 predicted proteins | sample 9134171 | NCBI WGS metagenome assembly JAEEGF01 (sample SAMN16246542, study PRJNA631951) | gut metagenome | biome: gut microbiome; feature: rumen; material: AP-attached | host: Bos | place: Iran: Karaj | collected 2018-10
GCTTTCATGGATAAGGGCAAAATCTGTAAGATCGGGAAATCCGACAATACCGCCCTGAACATGAATGATCTTTTCATCAGCGATATCAATTTCTCCAAATATTCTTGTGTTAATCTTCATATCCTTCCTCCTGTTATATTTAGATGTAGTTCATCAGAGATGTCTGCATTATCTTGCTTACGCTCATCAAAGCTGCCTGGTAGGTCAGTTCGGCACCGCTTAACTCGATTGCAACATCTGAAAGATCTATGTTCTCATTGTCAGACTGCAGAGTCTCAAAATTGGTTTTCTGAGACATAAGTCTGTTCTTGATAAGACTGAGTTTCTTTTCTCTTGTACCGCAGTTGGTTGTGGCGTAATTGGCAACATTAAGATGATTCTGCATCTTTGTAATGCTTCCCTCAAAGACCTTCTGACATTTTTCTTTGAGATATGTAAGTCCCTTATTGGCCGCATCAAGCTGCTTGTGAATGGTCTGATATTCCGTCGTACTGGGATCCGGATATTTTTCCGCAATTTTAGTTAATCTGGCGACAGTCTCTTCCATATCGGTTACTTCCTGCATGGCTGTTATCATGTCATCCACGTCTCTTCCGATATTGTGAGTGAAGACTTCGTCAGCTGTTGTATTAACCTTTATGGACTGATTAAGTCCCACATCGTATTCAATGGACTGCTTCTCATGAATACCCTGAAGGTAGTCCGCATTGAATATTACCGCATCGGGTGTTCCGGGATCCGTTGTACATGCAAAATAGTGTTCCGGCTTAAGATCGTTAAGCTCCCATGTAGACTTTCTGTATTCTATCTGAATCTCTGCTTCGTTGGTGGTTGCTGATGTAACATCATCCTGCAGTTTCATAAGTTTCTCATATGCACTCTTGGTCATAAGAAGTTCGCCTGTTTCCGGAATAAGAATGTAACGGTCTGTAGCAGTACCGCCACCGTTTACCGCTGCCTCATTAGCCGCTTCGTATGCTTTCATTGTATCATACGGATTGGGAGTTTCGGTCTGAGAAATTATCTTGGTATTGTCATTCGCATTGAATTGTGTAAATGTACCGCTTCCCGAATCGTAAGTCTTTATAATGGGCAATACCGATCCGCCATCCACATTGGAATAAGCCAGTCTCATTCTGTAAACTTCGGCCTCTTCAATATTCTGCTCAACTATGCCGGAATATGCGGCATCTCCGAAGTTGACTTCGTTGATATTGTTGAGGTTGGCTGAATTGACATATGTGATCTTATCAAGATTCTCGCTTCCAAGCTGCTCTGTTATGGAATAAGTCTTTGTCTCTGCAGCCGTGAACTTAAGTGTTGTCTCCGTACGATATCCGGTGAATACACTTCTGCCCGCATAATCCGCGTTACCTGTGGAATATACCTCATCTCTGAGCTGCTTAAGTTCATCAAGGATTGTCTGTCTGTCGGATGTTGTAAGTTTTTCCGAAGAGCCCTTTGTACACTGCTCTATCATATCTGTAAGAACGCTTGATACAACGGTAAGAGCAGATTCCGTAATCTCCATCCAGCTTTCAGCATCGGGAATGTTCTTCTCGTAATACTGTGTTACCTGAGACACGTTGGAACGAAGTCTGAGAGCTCTGATGGCAATAACGGGATCATCCGAAGGTCTGTTGATCTTCTTCTGTGTAGACATCTGGTTGTTCAGTGTATCCTGAAGTACCTTGTTTGTATTGATATTGTTAATGGAATTTTTCTGAATAACTTTTGTTGTAACTCTCATGTCAATCCTCCATTCGGGATATCACGCCTATACTCCGGTCTCAAGGATGAGTCTGTCATATACTTCCGTAAGAGTCTGAATCATCTTGGAAGCCATTGTGTAAGCATTCTGGTACTTGATAAGGCTTACTGCCTCATCGTCATTGTCAACACCCGAGATTGATATTCTCTGGTTGTCGATTGCATTGCCTATATTGGTGTAATTCTTCTTGAATACCTGTGCATTCTTGGAATTAAGTGCCACGTCCGAAAGCACGCATGTCAGGAATTCCTGAGTTGCAGCTCCTCTGTAGCTGGCAATCTTCTTATTGGTTGCCAAATCCACAAGTCTTGATACATTATCGTATGCGTCGGTTCCTGCCGCCTGATCTCTCTTTGTTCCCAGAAGATCCGCATCGGATGAAACAGCTGTAAGTATGTCGAAGTTGGAAGCTGTCAGCATATAATATGTATCATCGTCTTTGTTAAGGGAAACAGTAAATCCTGTTGTAGGAGTGAATACTCCGTCAATATCATCGGCAAACGTCTTATAAGCGGGTCCGTCAAAAAGATACTGGTCTGAATCTGTGGCATGATTGGCAACAAAGAGATCCACACCGGGCTCTCCGTTAACGTTGTATCCATCCTTAAGAATGGAATTGAATGCATTGGAGAATATTCTTACCCACTCATTTAACTGTTCCTGATAATAGGGAACACCTTGATATCCGATTGCCTGTCCTATATTGGCTTCTTTATTGATCTTGATAGTAGAGAGAACCTGATTGTTCTTGCTCTCATCTATCCAGAAATCATAAGTAACATTGCCGCTTGCATCCCTGTTATATGTCCAGTCCGTGTAATAGAACTCTTCGTTTCCGAGAGTGATAACTCCACCCGTGTTGGAGAGTTTACACTTGTCCATATCCTTAAGGTAATCTTCGGTAACGGCTACCGTTATCTTCTTGCAGCCTTCATTCTTGCTGCCTGCAGGCTCTGATGTAGATGAAACCGCTTTTACGATTCCTGTGAAGTTCTCGGAATTGTTACCGTCTCTCATCTGGATAAGGCCTTCAAGCTCTCCGCCCAGTGATGCGTTGTAAAGATTGAATTTATCACCAAGGGCGCCTGTGTTCTTATTTGTGATCCAATATACATCGTATAGACCGTCTATATCGGACTGATTGACTTTTTCTTCACTTGTACGTGCTATACATGCAAGAGTATTGTAATCATCGGTATCAACGAGAGTAAGGCCTCCGGCGATCTTAAGTATGAACTGATGACCGCCTGTCTCTCTGTCGGGATCGTTGGTATCCACAATGGGATATTCCTGAGCATCTATCTCAACTACAGCAGACAGCTGGTCAAGAAGAAGAGATCTCTTATCTCTGAGTTCATTAGCTTTTGATCCCGAAAGTTCGATAACGTTGATCTGCTTATTAAGCGTTGCAATCTCGCTGGCTAAAGAGTTAATTTCGTCTATTTTTAACTTAATCTCGGAATTGACATCCTTCTGTACCTGTTCCATGGAACTTGCCATAGATCTGAAGTATTCGCAAAGGTTGCCGGCAAAGCCCACGAACTGGCTCTTTGTTGAGTCACTTGCAGGGTTCTTCTTAACTTCCGCAAGAGCATCCATCATCTGCTGGAATACTTTTGAGAAGCCTTCGATAGTGGAATCATCTTTGAAATAATCCTCTATCTGAAGCATGTAATACTCTTTCATCTGGTATTCACCGGTCTTGGTGTTGTTATGCCAGTATTTGCTGTCATAGAATTCATCGTGAATACGCTCGATTGCTATGGTGTCAACACCGGCACCGGCACATCCGTATGTGGTGAAAACTCGAAGAGCTTCAGATGCCTGGGATACCACCTCCTGACGGCTGTAGCCTTTTGTCTCGGCGTTGGATATGTTGTTTGCAGTTGTATTAAGTGCGGCGTTGGCATTGAGCAAACCCGTATATGCTGTATTTAATCCAAAAAACTGTGAAGGCACGGCTCTTCTCCTTTCTAAATGTTCCGGATCTTACTGTTAGTGACCCAGGGTGTTGATGATATGTTCAAGCATCTCATCAACTACATTTATATATCTTGATGATGCATTGTATGCATTCTGGAACTTTATCATAAAAGTAAGTTCTTCGTCGTCCGATACGCCGATGATCTGCTCTCTCGCCGAATCGGTTGAGTTAACTGTTTTTTCCTGGCTGTCTACTATGGATTTGTAGACATATCCGGAATTGGCAACCTGACTTACCAGGTCTCCGTAATAATCAATGAAGGAAGATTTCTTCTTAACGTTGGGATTAAGGGTTGTATCTTCTTTTTCAAAAGCATCCTTAAGCTTCTCCATTGTTGTGTAGTCCACCGAATTGTCGGCAAGTACGAATCCAAGCAATGTAGGCTGTCTTAAGAGCTTAACATTGATCTGCATATTTGTTGTTGTGTAAAGCGATTCATTGACATCGGGGTCTTCAGTATTGTAATCTACATTGTATTTTCCCAATGTATCCATATAAGGTGCATTTCCATATCCGTCAGACGCTATCTTCTGGAATACCTGGATGGGATTGCCATCGTCATCGAGAAGATATGTACTTGTGGGATTGAGTTCCTTGGCAGCTATAGCCGCATCGTAAAGGACCTTATTAATGGTTGTTGCTATATTGTGTGTAAGCTGATCGAATTCAGCCATAACGTTCATACATACGGACTGTGATACTTCATTGACATATCTGCCGGGTAAGAGGTCCGTGTAATCGGCCTTGTGGTCGCCTCTTGCCAGAAGTCTGGACTTCAGACCGCCTATATCTGTATTCAGATCCGATGATATCTGTCTTGTAAGATCGAATACTTTTGCTTTTTCCACCTCTTCTTTGGAATATATTTTCTTGCCATTCTCGTCGTAGGTGAATTTTGCGTTCTTTTCCCAGAAGGGTGTATAAAAACCTGTCTTAGGGTCTTCGTAGGCAAGTATCTTGTATGCCACTTCACCCCTTACCAGGTCTTCTCCTTCAAGCTGAACCCATATGGTATTGTCTATATCTTCCGAATAAGATATCTTTGCCAGTCCTGCAAGTTCATCTAAAAGGGCATTTCGTGTATCTCTAAGGTCGTTGGCCTCTTCGAAGCCACCACACTCTATATTTCGTATCTGGTCGTTGAGATCCTTAATCTGCTGTGCTATATCATTGATTCGATCCACATCAGCGATTATGGACTCGTTCATACTGATCTGATAATCACACAGACCGTCGTATACGGATTTTGATCTGGCGAGGAACTCCGAACATCTCTCAATGAAAAGGCCCTGTGTTACGGCACTGTTAGGCTCTTTTGCCAGTTCCTGAACCGAATCCCACAATTCATCGATTGCTTCTTCAAAGGATTCGCCGTTCATCTCATCAAGAAGATTCTCGATCTCTTCAAGCGCATCTGTAGACACCTGATAAAAACCAAGTCTTCCTGACTCCATTCTATATGTAGAGTCTAAAAATACATCTCTTACTTGTCTTGTTTTGGAATAAACTACACCGAGACCTACCTGCTGATTGGACACAGCCTTGTAGTCGGTTCTGATGGTGTTGTACGAAGCAGTACCTGTCAGTATCTGCTGACGCACGTATCCGGTGGTACCTGTGTTAGATATGTTATGTGCAGTTGTATTCAGTGAATTCTGACTTGTCTGAAGTCCGGAAACACCGACATAAAAGCTTCCCATTAACGGCATAACGTATTACCCCTGGATGTCAATCTACTGTTTAGCGTCAAAAGCTCCGTCGTTGGTTCCCATGTAGGTTCCGGCACTATAAGCCGAAGCGTTATAGTTGGCTGTCTCCGGAGCTGTCTTATATGCTTTGAGAACATTCAGATCGAACTGTACCATCTCAAGAGAAGATTCGATTAAGAGTTTGTTCTGCTCATTCACTCTCTTCATCTGTGCAATGGTATCTGTAAGATCGTCATAGACTGCTGCCAGTCTCTTCTGTTCCGCCGGCCTTTTCTTAAGCATATCGATAAGGTCAGCAAGCTTAAGGCTATCAACATCCTTGTTAATAACGTTTGCTATGTCTTTCATATTGATCTCTCTTTTGCGATCAAGATGATTAATTTTGTTGACTACCTCCTGCTCATCCTCCGTGATTCGCTGTAAGGCGTCAAGATCAGCGCTGATGATAATCGGGGTCTTCTTCATGGACAGGTCAATGAGTTTTTTGTACTCATTATTAACCTCTTCAAGATTGATCATCAATTCTTCCATTAAGCTGGCCACCGAATTATCCTCCTGTTAAAATGCGCTGTAGCGGGCAAATAACTTCTCTGCAAAGCTCTCTGCGTCAACATTGTAACTTCCGTCATCAATACGTTTCTTAACAGATGCTACAAGGTCTTCACGAATATCAGATGCATTGGCAACTGCCTGCTTTGCTACCTGGATATCCTTGCCCACACTGGAGATCTGTAACTGATCAAGAAAGCTCTTGCTTGTCTCCTTTTTCAGTTGTTTGGTGCTGTTGTTGTTGTATAACTGCTGCACCTGGTTATATGCTTCAATACGCATAACTTCCTCCTTTTTGTGCTTCCCGGCACAATGGACTATTACTTTGTTTCAATATGTTTATCGGTATATTTCCAATATTCTTTAGCCCAAAATGAAAAATATTTTTAAAATCACGCAAAAGCGTGACATCAGTCACGCTCTTACTTTTCCCCCGTATCACATAAAAGGATTCTTCCTGAAATAAGACAGGCTTATCATGCCCATACCCATACTGCTGGCAACGGACACGGACGCTTTGTGGATCATTATCTTATCATCCCGGAAATAACCGCTCAGTTCGTTCCTTGCGTATTCTTCCTGATGCGGCGACAGTCCCACATGCTCGAATATGATGGCAGAATCTTCCGCAATCCTGCTCTTATTTATCATCGAATACATAATATGCTTATGTATAACCGCCTTAATGCCTCCTGCCATACCCATGGTAACAATAAGCTGATTGTTGCTCAGGTGCATAACGGGCCTCAGCCTGAATAAAGTAAACAGTCCGGCCTGAACAGGCCTCAAAAGCGCATTGTCCCTGATTTTGTTCGGAGTCGGCATGATAAAGTTGGTATCCGTGTACTTTCTCAGTTCCGACAAATCTTCATATATCTCATCGGCAGTCTTACCGTCACGCACCCACTGGGCACCCTGAAGAGCAAGCAGAGCAAGTCCGCCCGATACCTGATTGGAATCTATGACTCTTACATGTGCAAAGCCTTCCGCCGCCCTTGATGCATTGGCAAAATTGCGCATTACTCTTCCACCGACGCATAAGTGGATTACCTCCTGACTTTCCGACAACTGGCTACCGAAGAACTCCTCGTATTCCTCTACGGAAGGAGGTTCCGGACAGAGTTTCCTGTCCTCTCTTACCAGATAATCCGACAGATTGTTGGAATCCACTTCCAATGTATCTATAAATCTTGCATCGCCCTTCCTAATATAAGAATACATGATGTCAATATCATTATCTTCGGCAGTATTTCTCGGAATATCACCGGTACAATCCACCGTTATCCTGACACTTCTCTTATGAGTTCTTATGTTGCGGGCAACAAGCTCCTGACTGATTTCCAGTACATTATCTTTCCTGTATTCCACATACTCGGGAGGCAGGCAATCGACTATAGCCTTTTCAAGGGTAACTCCGTCTATGGGCTTATTGACTATCTTGTTGAAGCCCATGCCCTTATCGGTGATGTTATTGGAAGATATCTCCACGCCCGTAAGGGCAATGATTGCCGAATCCTTGCATCTTCCGCCTTCCTGTTCACGTATGGCACGCAAAGTGTCCACACCGTTCATATCGGGCATCATATAGTCAAGGAGTATAACATTGTAATATTTTTGAGCCGTCATCTGGAGGGCACGCTTACCACTTGTGGCCTCGTCCATAATCATCTTGGTATCTTTAAGCAGTTTCTTCGTAATCTGGATGTTGATATCATCATCATCCACAATCAGCAGTCTGGCTTCGCTGGCCTCGAAAGCTCTTTCATATTCTTCTTCGGAAGAGTCGCCTGCTCCGGCACTTAAGAAGTCCACTTTACCAAGAACCTCATCTCCGCCATATCTCTGCTTGATGTTTACGGTAAAAGTACTGCCCCTGGTATATATACTGTCTACGGTTATATCTCCGCCCATCAGGGCAACAAGTTCTTTTGTTATGGCAAGACCCAGGCCGTTGCCTTCTATGGAATTGTTGATCTCTCTGTCAAACTGTCTGTAACCGTCAAAAAGATATCCGATATTTTCTTTCTTGATACCTATACCGGTGTCCGTCACGGAGATTCTGAGATCCACATCTTCTTCATTTTTCGAGAGCATTTCGGCCCTGAGTTCCACATAGCCCTCTCTCGTATACTTCACGGCATTGGTAAGAAGATTAAGAACAATCTGAGTCATTCTCTTCTCATCGCCGTAGAGCTTGGCGGGAATATCCGGATCCACTTCAACCTTAAGTTCCAGCCCCTTTTCATGTGCTCGCTGGCTTACCAGATCTGTAAGTCCTCTGAAGTAATCCTCCGTGCTGTACTGCAGTTCCACAAGCTTAACGCTCTCGTTCTGTATCTGTGAAAGATCGATTATATCATTAACAAGACTGAGTAAAAGCCTGCTGGATCTCTTGATGCCTTTTGAATTGTCGATTATCTCCTTATCCGTAGCGGTCCTGAGAGTAAGTTCATTAAGACCCACTATGGCATTAATGGGATTTCTGATCTCATGACTGAAATTCGCATAGAACTTATCTCTTGATCTGTTGGAGTAATCAATCTTCTTCTGCTGATTCTCTATTCGCTTTTTCTGATAGTTGTATTCCCTTCGTTGAATCACGAAGAATACACCCGTAAAAAGACCCAAAAGTATTGCGGATGAGCCGGAATCAAAGAGTCTGACTCCTTTTTTATCCAATTCTATGACAAGTTCCGGATACCTGTAAGCCACAAGATAGCATACTACATCCGTCAGAATAGTAAGTCCCACGAATCTGAATAATGTGACCCCTTCGAATACCATGAAGAGATATATAAGTCCCACTACTATCCAAGAGGCCGCTCCGCCCGTTATTCCTCCACTTAAAAAAAACATCAGCGGAATAAACACAAATTCCAGGAATACTGCCGTAATGAATATTGCGCCGCCTCCCATGCCGTATTTTACGGACAGCATAAAGCAGGCCACCAGTATTAAGTTGCCTATTATCAGGATGATTGTCTCAAGGAGGCGAATGCCTGTAATAAAGCCGCTTATTGTGTACACTATACTCACTAAGAATATGAATGTACAAAACATCCTGAACATTCTTTCCCTGAGGCTTATTTTTTCATCATGGAATAGCTGTCTTAGTTTTTCCATATATAACTCCCGCCGTCACCTGTCCTATGACTTTTCTTTAATAGCCGCAAAAGCAGCGGATGCGGACATGTAGTCCGACATATCTATCTTTCTTCTTATTGATGCCAGTTCTTTTTTTAGAGGATGACTCTTGTAGCTGCAGTCTTCGATTCCGTCAAGCACCGCAAGCATATCATCGGGTTCAAAAGTATATACCGCATCCTCAAAAGCTGCTATAAGTGTATCCATTTCTTCGTCAGCAAGCTCTCGTAAGTCGCTGATATCCTCTTCGTCTGCCCTTCCTTCTCCCAGCACACTGCTGTTTTTTATGAGGTCTATAACTCTCTCATATTCCTTTATCATTTCTTCATGATTCTCAAGGATATAGTCGATCTTATTGTTCTTACCCGCAGCCTCCAAGGCCTTTGCCTTATCGGAGAGATTGACGGCACCGATACTTAACATGGATGACTTGAGGGCATGAACCAGAATCGTATAATTCTCCCAGTCTTTTTCATTGAAAAATCCAATGATATTTTTCTTGTTGTCCTCGCCTCCCTCTGCATGCATCCTGAGAATATCAACATAATTCTCATAACTTCCGCAATATACCAGACCTTTTTCCACATCGAGATCGCCGATGGTGAGATTCTTCTCTTCCGAAGCCTTTTCCTCTTCCTCCTTTATCTCCATCTCATCCAGATATTTGATCTTGTTGTCGGGAATGAATTTTTTAAGGATTCTTTCAAGACCGGACAGTTCCACCGGTTTTGCAAGGAAGTCATCAAAGCCTTCACTTAAGAACATCTCTCTCATACCTGCAACCGCATTGGCAGTCAATGCAACAATGGGAAGATTCTTATAAAAGATATCATCCATATCCTTTATACGGTGCATACATTCGATTCCGTCCATTTCCGGCATCATATGATCCATAAATACAAAATCGTAATCTTTGCTCTGAACCTTCTCTATGGCCTCTTTTCCGCTTGAGGCCGTGGTGAGTTTTACCTTGTACGCTTTAAGCAGTCCTTCCAAAACTCTTATATTCATAAAACTGTCATCTACGGCAAGTATATGAGCTTCACCGGCAACGAATCTGCCGTGAGGCGAATCCTTTTCGTCATTGAGACCCGGCTTGCTGTAACCGTTGGCAACATTGACAACCGGGATAGAGAAGAGCGGTCTGGGCAGCTTGATTATTCTGTCACTGTTCATCTCACTCTCATCACCCGGAGATATGAAGACTGCCACGTTAACCTTATCACTCAGTTCATCAAAATAAGCAGGATCCTCTCTGTATTCCTCCATACCTATGAAAAGATGAGTACACTTTCTGATATCAAGTCTTCTCTTGAGATCTTTCAGAGACATACACATGTATGTCTTGACTTTGGTCTGCTCCGCTATTTTTATAAGAATGTTTCTGCATTCTTCTCTTTCATCTCCCATGCCCAGTCTGTCGGAATTCATATAGGTGTAGAAGAGCAGCCTGTCGGGATCTTCCACCTTGGCGATGGGTGTCTCATCCGTAACCTCCTGAGGGATGGTAAACTGAACTTCCGTACCTTTTCCGTAAGCGGAATTCACCGTGATAAAACCGCCCATGAGTTCCACTATAGCCTGTGCTATGGAAAGACCGAGTCCAATTCCGTTTTCTTCCCTGTTACGTCTGCTGTTGACCTGAGTAAAGCCAGCAAATATTCTTCCCAGACTTTCGGGCTTCATTCCGATACCCGTATCTTTTACGGTTACTATCAGATTGACACCGTATTCCTCTTTTCTGCAGCTTATCTTAATCTTGAAAAAGCCTTCATGAGTGAACTTTATCGCGTTGTCAATAAGGCTCATGAACACACGTCTTATCTTCTGCTCATCACCCCTGAGACCTGAAGGAATATTGATATCACAGTCCACAAGTATGTCTATATTCTTTCCCTTCATCTTGGCAAGGCTCATGTTTATAACATCATTGATTACCGAAGTGATGTTATATGGCTCTTTTACCAGTTCCATCTTGCCGGTCTGGAGTTCCGAAAAATCGAGTATATCCGATACAACGGACAGAAGGTTCTTACCGTCATTCTGAATACTTCTGAGATTCTCAGAAAGATCGGGCTTAAGTTCCTGATCTCTTAAGATAATCTCACTCATACCGCATATTGTATTGATGGGTGTACGAAGTTCGTGAGATACATTCGCCAGGAAATCGTCCTTGCTTCTCTGTATATCCTGGAGTTCATCGATGGTGCCCATAAGGCGAACTTTGGCTCTTTCTTCCTCGGTAACAAGGAAATGCACAATAAGTATCGATGTATAAACAGACAGAATCTCCAACAGAGACTTTATTGTTGTAATCGTATCCGTGAACTGAATGGAATGTGTTACGAAAAGGTGGTATGCCATAGCTATGGTCGTGGAAATGAAAGGCAGCCACATGAGTTTTGGCATCTCATAGAGGCCTAAGACGATAATAAGCCCTATGCAGGAAGGTAAAATATCCAGATACCTTTCCGTGTTGAGAGCATACAGGGTTATGCTTATCTCCAACAAAAGAGCCGCAATGTTTGCACGAAAAGCAAAGCTCTTTAATCTTGTCAAAAAGCACATCCACATAATTACCAGAAAGGCCTGGATGGGTATACTTACCCACCAAGCCTCTGTTTTGTATTCGATTATGCATGTAGATACGGCATATATCGTGTAGACGAACATAACGATATATTCTATACGCCGTTGTCTGAAACTCTCGTAATCTCTGTTTTCCATAAATCCTGACGCTTTCAGTTACCTAAATTGTATATTGCAAGAAGATCTCTCATCTTTGCCGCCTGCCCGGAAAGTTCATCGCTTGCAGCAGCGCACTCTTCGCTTGTGGCACTGTTGGTCTGTACCACCTGAGAAATCTGACCGATTGCCTGATCTATCTGTGCAACCGCAGTTGCCTGATAGTTGGATGATTCGGCTATGCTGTTGATAAGAGCCTCACTCTCCTTTACTACGTTGGTTACTGCTTCAAGAGACTTATGTGTCTCCTGGGCTATCTGAGAACCGGCATTAACCTTTACAATAGAATCTTCTATAAGTTCAGCGGTTTCCGAAGCTGCCTGTGCAGACTTGGCTGCCAGGTTACGTACTTCCTCGGCAACAACCGCGAATCCCTTGCCTGCATCGCCTGCTCTCGCGGCTTCAACAGCTGCATTAAGAGCCAGTATATTGGTCTGGAAAGCTATATCATCAATCACTTTTATTATCTTAGATATACTCTCCGAAGATTCGTTGATATCTCCCATGGCCTCAAGCATCTGAGCCATCTCTTTGTTCTCTTCCTGAACATCGCTTATTACTTCGGCGATCATATTGGCCGCTCTGCCTGCCTCTTCGGCATTTTTCCTGGTATTGTCAGCCACTTCCGAGATGGAAGCAGTTATCTGCTCTATGGCACTGGCCTGCTCGGTAGAACCCTGTGCAAGTGATTCGGAAGCACTTGCCACCTGTGCGGAAGAGGTCATAACCTGAAATGCACCTTCGCTTATATTGGTCAGTGCATGATGGTTGCTCTCTATCATCTTCTGAAGAGCAACGCCCAGTGTGTCCTTCTCCGAACGGGGTTTTACCTCTACGGTCAGATTACCTTTTGCAACTTCTTCGGCAATATCCGCGAATTCTTTTGTACTCTCCGTAAGTACATTCATCTCATCAACAAGATGACCGAATTCATCATCGGCAAGTTTTTCGATCTTTATTGACGTATCACCGAGAGCCATGGCATTGATTGCTTTTGTAACGTTCTCAATGTTCACTCTCGAGTACCTTGAAAGCCAAAATGCCAAACCAAACATTGCTACAAATATAAGCACTTCAAAAGTTACTCCTACGATTATTTCCAGCCTGTGATAGTATGCGGGGTTATCTGACCTTGTCGCAATACCGCTCATTACCAAAAGCGACGACACCAGACCCGCCAGTAAAGCGAAACTTATTGAAAACCCGATAATTATTTTAGCCTTAAGCGTTGTCTTTTTTAACATATTATTCTTCCTCCTCCACAACTGTTTCGCCCTTCGAATCCTCTGATTCATTCTTTGCACGGGGATCGGTTATCTGATCTCCTTTAAGGGCCTCTGCCTGATTGATAATGGCAATATCCGCTTCATTAAGAAGCTTATCAGGGTCTAACAACAGCTTTACATCTTCCCCTACTTTTCCTATTGCATAGACATATTTGTTATGAGATTTGTCCGCTTTTCCGAAAGACGGCGACGGTATGATGTTTTCCGTTGCAATCTCAACCACTTCGGCTATCTTCTCTACAATCAGACCGACCACCGTACCGTTAACATCGATTATTATGATGCAGGTTCTGTCGTTGTACTCCACAGCTTCCTGTTTGAATCTCACCCTGACATCGATGACCGGTATGATCTTGCCGCGAAGATTAATAAGGCCTTTGATATAATCCTCACTTTCGGGTATTGCCGTAATCTCCTGATACACAATGATCTCATTGACATACTGTATCTTGATGGCGTAATACTCGTTGCCTGATTTAAAAGTTACATATTTGCCTTCCTGAGTCTCAAGTTCTTTTATCTCTTCATCATCTGTAGAAGGTTCCAACAGCAGATCCTTGTCACCCATACGCATCTCCCTTCTACTGTTCTACAAGCCCGGCAGGATCGAGTATAAGTGCTATCCCTCCGTCTCCGAGCTGTGTACAGCCTGATAATCCCCTTACCTTCTTCACATATGAAGGAATCGGTTTCACAACTATTTCCTGTTTTCCCACAAGTTCATCAACAAACATGCAGACATTTTTCTCTTCAATGTTCAAAATGATCATCATTCCCTTGTTGATATCACTCTTATAATCAGCTATGTGGTACCACTCACCCAGTCGCATAACCGGATAAGCCTCCCCGCGGATCATTACACATTCCTCTCCGTTAGGTTGTTCTACCATCATATCTTCACAGACACTTACAAATTCCTTAACCACATTGGTCTGGATAACAAAATATGCTCCGCCTGCTCTCATGACAATTCCATCGATAATTGCCAGAGTTAACGGAATCTTTAAAAGCATCAAACTTCCTTCACCGGGAGTCGACTCTATCTCCAGACTTCCTCCTATTTCCTGAATATTCTGGACTACCACATCCATACCGACTCCTCGGCCCGAATATTCCGTAACCGTCTCATTGGTTGAAAATCCCGGCAGTGTAATAAACTGATACACTTCCTTGTCGGAATAAGAACTGTCTTTTCTCGCAGGATCTAAGAGTTCCTGCTTTCTTGCTTTCTCTATTATCTTCTTTCTGTCCAGTCCTGCTCCGTTGTCCTGAACACCTATCCATACCTTGCCTGCTTCCGTTTTGGCAAAAAGAGTAATCTTGCCCTTTCTGTCCTTGCCGGCAGCTTCTCTGGCTTCCGGGGATTCAATTCCGTGATCCACGGAATTTCTCACAAGATGCATAAGAGGATCCGAGATATGCTCGATGATGCTCTTATCCACTTCGGTATCATCGCCTATCATCTCAAATTCGATCTCTTTACCCAGCTTGCGGGATACGTCAAATACAATCCTGTTCATCTTCTGGAATGTTGACGTAAGGGGAAGCATCCTCATGGACATAATTACATTCTGAAGATCCGTTGATATCTTGCACATCTGACCGGCAGCTTTATTGAAGTTGTCGAGCTTAAGTCCCGGCACTTTAAGATCCGGATTCTGAAGCACAACGGACTCGGATATAACCAACTCTCCGATAAGGTCCATAAGCATGTCCATCTTGGCAACATCCACGCTTATAAAAGAAGTCTTCTCGGCTTTCTTCGGCTTGTCCTTAGCCAGTATCTTGCCTCGGCCGGGTTCATTGCTCTGAATGACGAAATCACCGGGCTTGATCTCTGCAGGACCGGAAGGCTTCTGAACACCTTCCTCCTTAAGCCTTTCTCTCTCCTCGATCTCTTCGACACTCAAGTCAAGATCTATGGTCACATCGGCACCGAAAACATCAAATCCCAACTGATACTGAGTTTCCGATACCTCGAATATTTCTATGCTTTTGACTTCATAACTGTCATCAATAAGGGCTCTTACTTCTTCTTCGCTCTTATTAGTCTGGAGAAGGATCTTGAAGCCGTGCTCCATGATCTCATTTGAAGCATTTTCATCGGTGATGATATCCTCCGGTAAATAAAGAATATCTTCCGCTATCTCTCTGATGGAATGTACCGCCTTGTAGGCATATACATTGGCCATCTGAGTGCCCTCTTTGTATACGATGTATATCTGGAAAAAGTGACTGTTGCTTGCAGCCATGGGTGCAATGTAGAACTGAGTAGGTTCCTCATAAACATTGCCTTCGATTATCTTTTCTTTTTCCTTTTCACTTTCACCTTTTATTGATGCAAGAAATTCATCAAGGCTTTTTATAATCTCTGTGGCATCCCCATCTGCAGCTTCACCGTCCGAAAGCTTGTCCATCTCGCCCTGTATAAAATCAGCCACCTCAAGCACATGTTCCACCAACTGTATATGCGGAACATGAGCAGGTTTTGATTCTCTCAGATAATAGAAAACATCTTCCAGCTTGTGGCTTACAGCTGTCACTTCATCGAACATCATTATGCCCGACGAACCCTTGATTGTATGCATGGCTCTGAATATCTCATTAATCGCATTCTCATCAAAGCCTTCTGCATCCTTCTGCTCGAGGACTATATCCTGCAGTTTCTCCAGCAGCTGGGAATTTTCGAACAGATACATGTCCAGCATGCCATCCGCGTTAAAATCAGCAGCCATACAATTCTCCTTTCCTGTTAATTCCCCAATTAACTCTTATTCAATAAGCCCAAGCTTTTTAAGTGCCTGTTCAAACCTCTCTTTGTTGATTGGTTTTCCGGAATAGATTGTACATCCCAGATCAAAAGCCTTCTTAACGTGTTCCTCCTTGTTAAGTGCCGTAGCCATAATTACTTTAACGGCTTTATCCTGAGGAATTCCTTTCTCTTTTTCAAGATTCCTTATTCCTATGAGGGCCTGATATCCGTCCATTACAGGCATCATGATATCCAGACACACAAGGTCGTAAGGCTCATCCTCCTCAAGCGCCATCATAAAAGCATCCACCGCTTCCATGCCGTCGACAGTTACGTCGCAGTCGCCGTATTTCGACAGGAAGTTTATCATGAATTTTCTTGTTACAAAATCATCTTCCGCTAGTAAAATTCTCATATCCCCTATCTCCTTTAACTATGCTTGCTTTTAAGTAACGCGTATGTCTTATACGCAATATTTTCCAGTTTTTCCTGATGCATTACAGCACCGATATCATTGGCCACTTTGGGCATTCCGTATACCACACAGGTGGATTCGTCCTGGCCTATGGTGAGTGCTCCGTGTTCTCTCATATCAAGCATACCCCTGGCACCGTCACCGCCCATTCCGGTAAGGATGATTCCTACGGCCTTGTCACCTACTGCCTGGGCTACGGAATGGAAGAGCACATCCACCGAAGGACAATGGCCGTTCACCCTCTCTCCGGTCTTCAGTTCCACCTGATAGCCGTCACCGGCCTTTACGACTCTCATCTGCTTATCGCCGCCGGGAGCCAGTAAAGCCAACCCCTGTTCCAGCTTGTCGCCGTTCTTGGCTTCTCTCACATGTATTTTGCATTCACCCTCAAGTCTCTCCGCAAACATCTCGGTAAAGCCTGCCGGCATATGCTGTACTATCACTATGGGCGGCACATCCGGAGAAAAACCGTGCAGCAGTTTGGCAATTGCTTCTGTTCCTCCGGTGGAAGCACCTATGGCCACCACCCTGCCTTCTCCGTACTGACTGGCCTCCTGCTCCAGTTTCTGTTCCGCCGTGTGTATCATTTTCTTCAGATTGCTTATGCTGGCCGTGGAAGCTATCTTAATCTTTGTAGGAAGGTCTCTTTCCAGAAGTACGGACAGTTTTTCCTTGTCCGTCATAAGAGGCTTCGCCACAAAATCAACTGCCCCTGCATGCATGGCATCGAATACTTTATCGCTTAAGGAGCTGATCACCACCACCGGCATAGGATACTGGGGCATAAGCTTCCTTAGGAAATCCAGCCCGTTCATCCTGGGCAGTTCTATATCCAGAGTCATTACATCGGGATGAAGTTTTAAAATCTGGTCTCTTGCTTCAAAGGGGTCCCCCGCTACGGCCACTACTTCTATCATTGGATCTTTTTCCAGATTCCTTACAAGCAGTTGCCTGAATACGAAAGAATCCTCGCATACCAGCACTCTGATCTTTCTCATATACTTTCCGTCTTTCCCTTACAGAAGTTGTCTGTATAACGAAATACTGATCCGACGGCCGGCAGACAATCATATTACTTGAACTGTCTGAATATCTTGCCGCAGACCTCACATATCTCCGGGTTGAACTTAACGCCGGAGTCCCCCATAATCATGTCAAGAGCCTCTTCTTTGCTGTAGGACTCTCGGTATGATCTGTTGGATGTCAGTGCACAATATACACTTACAACCGATACTATCTGGGCCGCCAAAGGTATCTGATTGCCCTTCTTTCCCTCGGGATAACCGCTGCCGTCCCAGTTTTCATGGTGGTATTTTGCTATATCTGCCGCCATTTTTACGAAATCATCATAGTCTCTTGAAAGAGCAATATCATGAAGGATCTTGGCTCCCACAAGGGTATGTCCCTGCATGACGATTCTTTCCGTTCCGTCCAGTTCACCTTTCTTCTGAAGAATAGACTCAGGTACGGCCACATTTCCCATGTCGCAAAGAGGTGCCGCAAGCTCCATAGTCTCAATGAAGTTATCCGTAATCTCACCTTCGCACATGTCCCCAATCTGAAGAGCCTGTGCCACTATCCTGCAGTTAAAAATCAGTCTCTCGGTATAGTAGTCATCGTAAAGAGAATTCCTTCTTGCAAGATTGGCCAGTGCATACAGTACCGTCTTTCTCTCGGATTCAATCTGTTTCAACTGATCCGTCAAGGAAGCCTGAAGCTTGGAATTAAGTTCTTTAAGGCTTGCCTTGGTCTCATGAAACTTCAGCTGTACACCCGCTCTGGCTTTTACCACTTCGGGAATAAAAGGTTTTGTGATATAGTCTTCTCCGCCTATCTCAAAGCCCTTCACTATATCCGCCACTTCGTCATATGCGGATATGAAGATTATGGGTATGTCTCTTGTTCTCACATCACCTTTGACTAGGGATGCAAATTCATAACCGTTCATCTCCGGCATGGATATATCCAGAAGTATAAGCTCCGGGAGGGTCCTCTGTATTATCTTAAGAGCCTGAACACCGTTCTCGGCTAAGATTGGCTGGTACCCCATCTCCACTATGATGTTCCTGAGTACGAATCTGTTGACTTCAACGTCGTCAACTATCAGTACTCTTCCGGCTGTAGCGGAATTCGCATTTTCTTCTTTCATATTCGATCCTCTGTATCTCTTCGCCTAAAGGAGCTTTTCCAATTCCTTCATGGCTTCCGTACTCTTGTCGTAGTTCTCCTTTTGCACTGCCATCTTAAGTCTGAGTACCGCCGTCTTGATCTCATGGGGTGCTCCGTCCGTAAGCTGCTTGATAGCATCCGTGAAGGTCTCTGCTTTTTCCCATGCCTGCATATCCAGGCAAAGGGTAAGCTTCATAAGTCTCTTCTTGATCTCGTCTATGTTATCTTTAGAACCGAAGGCCCTTGCTATGGCCGCCTCTTTCTCTATCTCTTCAAAAGACCTTATCCTGTCGGCACCACCGTCATTCAGATGTTCCATTGAGGCTTCTTCGTCCGTCATCTCAAGCCAGATTGAAAATGTGAACATGGATCCTTTTCCCAGCTCGCTCTCAACGGCGATATGTCCTCCCATAAGTTCACACAGCTGCTTGCTTATGTTAAGGCCAAGTCCCGTACCTCCGAATCTTCTTGATATGGACGCTTCTGCCTGGGTAAAACTCTTGAAGAGTTTATCCTGATCTTTTTTGTCTATACCTATTCCCGTATCCACAACCATGAAAAAAATCTCGATTCTGTTGCCCTGAACGGATGTCGCAATGGCATCCACCATAATCTTGCCCACCGAAGTGAACTTGGTGGCATTGGAAAGCAGGTTGTTTAGAATCTGAGCTATCCTTAATTCGTCACCTATAAGGGTCTCCGGTATCTCCGGTGAAATGGTGAGAAAAAGATCAAGTCCTTTCTCATTGATCTTGTTGATATGATTGGACTTGACATAGGACATCATGTCTCTAAAGTTAAATTCTCTGGGCTCCAGCTGGAATTTGCCGGCTTCAAGCTTGGAAAAATCAAGTATGTTGTTGATTAGGGAATGCATGTCTAGACATCCGCGTTCAATAAGTTCCAGAAGCTTTCTGTCTTCGGGAGATATATCGTGGCCCAGCAGTTCCTCTGTATTGCCCTGTATCCCGTTAACAGGCGTTCTCAGTTCGTGGGTTACATTGGCCACAAACTCATTCTTGAATCTCGTGATGTCTGCAGTGTTCTCTTTGACGCTGTTAAGTTCTCTTTCGAGAGCTTCCTGTGCAGATATGTCATAAGCGAAGATTGTATATGTGTCTTCTAAAAAATTGCTTTTGACGATCTTTACTTCGGTCATAAAACAGGTCTGATTCTTCCTGTAAGCCATAAGGCGCACAACCTGTCCCAGCGAATCCACATTAAAACGCAAAGTGCCGTCTCCGTCTTTTTCGAAAAATGACGGAAATACATCGATGATATTAAGTCCCTTGACGTCATCGTATTCAAGTTCTTCTCTGGCCGGTCTGTTGGCAAAGTTCACCCTTCCGGACATATCGAAATTGAATATCATCTCAAGATATTCATCTAATAACAACACTAATTCTTCGCGTTTATGTTCGTTTGCTGACCCTTCATACATACAGTCACCTAAAGCCTGGCGATTATATCCCTAATGGCTTTGTCCTTTTCATTAAGCTCATCCATAAGGCTTCTGATCTCATCAAGATTCACTTCCGCCAAGGTCTTGTTCCTTGTCATCTCAGTGAGCTTGCTTGACACATCCCATACGGGATTGATGCCGAGATTGCTTGAAAGTCCCTTAATGCTGTGAGCCGCCTTGAACAGTTCTTCCACATCCTTCTGTTCATAAGCCTTCTCCATATTGGAGATACTTTCATCCTGTACGTACTTATGGAGGAAACTGACGTACATCTCTTCCATACCCAGGAAACGATGTAATGCTCCGTCCAAGTCCATTCCATAATCGATCATCTCTTTTTTTAGGCTTTCGTTCATAGCCATTCCCCCTATGTCAAACGGCAATCGATTGACATCACAACCGCAAAAATAGTTATTTAATTTATTATAGTAAAAACGTCCCAATTTATCAAGTAAATTGGGACGTTTTAAACTAATTTTCTGACATTTTTCCACTATTCTATCTTTTGCCCTTATCATAAGGAATTCCTTCCGCTTTAGGTGCTCTGGAATTCTTGGAAGTAAAGGCCAAAACAAGAAGTGTTATTACGTATGGAAGCATACGATATAAGTGTGCGCTTACACCGATATCCGCAAGCAGATATATTCCGTCTCCGTTAATGTCAATGCTGGAATAACCTGCAGCAATACATTTGAAGAGACCGAAAAGAATGGATGCTCCCGCAATATTAAGAGGCTTCCAGTTACCGAAGATCATAACGGCCAGGGCTAAGAAACCGAACCCTGCAACATCACCGTTGGATGTACAATTGGCGGTTGTCATTGAATAAACAAATCCTCCCATGCCCGCAAGTGCTCCGGATATTGTGGTACCTGTATATCTCATCTTGTAGACGTTGATTCCCAGTGAGTCCGCCGCCTGTGGATTCTCACCGCAGGAACGAAGTCTGAGACCGAACTTTGTCTTGTAAAGGATTACTGACAATACCACATAGATGATTATGCAAAGATAGGTTGCCAGATATACCTTATGAAGGAAAGTGTTGCCTAAGAATCCAAGGTCATCGTTTTTGCTGAAACCAAGTGTTGTCTTCTTGATCATGAACATACTTGCCGAATCTCCCGAAAGCATCTGGAGTGTATTCTGGTTGGCAATGATTCTGATGAAGAAAAGAACGAATGCCGGTGCCATCATGTTAAGGGCCGTACCGCCGATGGTCTGATCTGCCTTAAGGTTGATGGAAGCAAAAGAAAGCAACAGTGAGAATATTGCACCGCACAGACCTGCAAAGAGCATGGTCAGTATCTCCAGCAGCTGCATGGTTCCGTATCCCTTATGGGAAGAAGCATACTCAATCCAGTATGTGCTCTGCATCATTCTTACAAAAAGAACTCCCATAAAAGCACCGAAGATCATAATACCTTCAAGAGCCAGGTTGATGATACCGCTTCGCTCAGCGAAAACGCCGGCCAAAGCAACTATCATAAGAGGTATTGCATAAAGTAATGTCTGTTGAACCAAATATGTCATTCTTTATTACCTCCTTTCTTACCTGTCACCTTCTTAAGCCAAAGTCTTATGACAAGGGAGAAGGCGCTGATGTATACGATGACCGCTATCATTACGTCGGTGATGTATTCGTTGTAGGCTGTAAGATTGGTAAGCTGTAAGCCCGATATATCAAGCATCGACATGAAGAGTGCTGCGAATATAACTCCTACCGGATGGCAGGATGCAAGCAATGCAACGGGGATGCCGTTGAAGCCTATTGCCGGGAGAGACTGGTATGTTGACCAGTAGAACTCCGTATTGCCTGCCAGATAATAGAGACAGGCTCCGGCTGCCGAAAGTGCTCCGGCAATTCCCATTGACAATACTATATTTCTTCCGTCCTTGATTCCCGCATATCTTGCCGCGTGTCTGTTGGCTCCGCAGGCTTTAAGCTGATATCCAAGTGTCGTCTTTGACATTATGATATACATGAGAACGGCTATAAGTATCGCTATTAATATTCCACCGTTAACCTGAGATCCCTTAAAGAGCTTATCAAGTCCCAGCTTTGCGGTTGCCACATTGTTGTATGCGGTCTTGTATATATATCCCGACTTGGTGTTTTCCACTACGTTTTTGAAATTGCTTATATCAAAAAGCCAGGTAACAAGATTGGCTGCTATCCAGTTGGTCATGATACATGCAAGAACTTCATTGATATTCATGAATGCCTTCAAGGCACCGGGAATCATGCCCCAGAGAGCTCCCGCCAGAGTGCCTGCCACAAAAGCGATGAGCCATATAAGTATCGGGTGAAGCTTATCGGAAGGAATTCCGAGAGCTACCGAAAGGGATACCAGTGTACCCATAAGATACTGTCCGGGTGCTCCTATGTTGAAGAGGCCCGACTTGTAAGCTGTGGCAACACTCAATCCCGTCATTATAAGGGGAGTTGCTCTGAAAAGCATATTACCTATATTGGTTCCGTTGAAGCCCCAGGACAGTGCTCCGGAAGCACTACGTCCCGTTGAAAACAGGCCGCCGAATACAATTCTAACGCCTTCCATGGCGCCTGAAATACCGATATCAGCATTAACGCATCCTACTATAAGGATAACAACGGCACCTACCGCAAGTCCGATAAATATAGCTATGAGTGAAGATAAGATGGACTGAACGGCATCATTCTGTATGAACGATTTCTTTTTCATGACATCTCCTCCTTACTCATTCTTTTTGCGCCTGACATATAGAGACCGAGTTCCTGAACGGTGGTCTTCTTAGGATCGAATTCTCCTACGATTTCGCCTTCGTACATAACGAGAATTCTGTCTGACAGGCTCATTACTTCTTCAAGTTCAAGAGAAACAAGAAGTACTGCCTTACCTGCATCTCTTTCTTTTATCAGCTGTGAATGTATATATTCAATAGCTCCGACATCAAGTCCTCTGGTAGGCTGAACTGCTACGATAAGAGGCTTGTTGCGGTCCAGTTCTCTTGCCACTATGGCCTTCTGCTGATTACCGCCGGACATACTTCTTGTAATGGTTATCGCACCCTGTCCGCTTCTTACGTCATACTGTTCTATCAGAGCATCGGCATATTCCCTTACAGCTTTTCTGTTGATAAAAGTAGCTGTCTGGAATCTCTTGTCGTTAAACTGCTCGAGCACCATATTCTCCTCGAGAGAGAAGTCAAGTATAAGTCCGTGCTTATGTCTGTCCTCGGGAATATGGCTCATATTCTCATTACGCTTATCCCTTGCCAGATGAGTAATATCTTTTCCGCAAAGAATGGCCTTGCCGCCGGATGATTTGCTGAGACCTGTAAGTCCGTACACAAGCTCCGTCTGTCCGTTACCGTCGATTCCCGCGATACAGAGAATCTCTCCCGCTCTGGCCTTAAGCGATACGTTCTTAACCGCATCTGTCTTATGAACATTGGAAGGAACACTGTAGTTCTCAAGTTCAAGAACAGTATCTCCGGGCTTGGCAGCATCCTTAACCACCTGTAACTGTACGGGACGGCCTACCATCATGTTACTGAGTTCCTGAGGATTGGTATCCTTAGTATCAACCGTTCCCACAAGAGTACCTTTACGAAGAACGGTTACTCTGTCGGATACAGCCATAATCTCATTCAGCTTGTGAGATATGAAAAGGATTGATTTGCCTTCTTTTGCAAATTCCTTCATGGTATCCATAAGCTCGTCGATCTCCTGAGGAGTGAGTACAGCGGTGGGCTCATCAAAGATAAGAATCTCATTGTCTCTGTAGAGCATCTTTAAGATCTCTACTCTCTGCTGCATTCCTACGGATATATTCTCAACCTTTGCATCAAGGTCTACTTTCAGACCGTATTTCTCCGACAAAGCTTCGACCTTGGCTCTTGCTTCTTTTTTCTGCAAAAATCCAAGCTTAGTCGTCTCAGCTCCAAGGATAATATTGTCCAATACCGTGAATACATCAATCAGCTTGAAGTGCTGATGAACCATTCCGATTCCCAGTTTGGTAGCAACATTAGGGTCGGTAACCTTAACATGAACTCCCTTATGGTAGATTTCGCCTTTTTCAGGCTGATACAAGCCAAAAAGGACACTCATAAGTGTC
>JAEEGF010066146.1_pt1 | contig 24139 bp, 17 predicted proteins | sample 9134171 | NCBI WGS metagenome assembly JAEEGF01 (sample SAMN16246542, study PRJNA631951) | gut metagenome | biome: gut microbiome; feature: rumen; material: AP-attached | host: Bos | place: Iran: Karaj | collected 2018-10
ACGACGGACAAAATGTCAAGAGCGCGACCTCATTTTCACCGGGCATGTGGCAGGTACTGGACAACACCTTCGGGGCAGAGGAATGGAGACAGAACATACGCACCATATCCGATTTTATTATGTATATGCAGGCAACCGCATTTAGCTATGTGACCTTTGAACCCGTAATGGACTGGTTTGGAGACAGCTGGGACTGGGTGACGGGCGGAGACACGATCCACGATTATGGACAGGGCGTGTGCGCCGATATCACGCAGCTCGCGGTATATATGCTCGCAGGAGACTTTGAAGACTGGGGAGTTGTTTACATAGGCGGGCAGGACGGGCACATTTTCAACTGGTTCTGCGAAGACGGATGCTATTATGTGGCCGATTTTACGAATATCGCATCCGCTCACAGTAACGGAGATTATTCCACCAAGATCCAGAGAGGCTCTTTAAAAGTGGATCCCCAACAGTGGCAGGGCATGATAGATAAGTATTCCTCGTTTGAAGGCATGAAAGCGGGTCTTACGGCAAAGCATGACGATATACTTGTCGACAATTATGCTCTATATTTGCATTCCTGTCTGGGGCACAACTATTATCCTGTAGTGTTCAACAAGGGCTTCTCCATGAGCAGAAAAGAGATGCGGCAGGTCATAAACGGAGAGAAAGAACTGACCGTTTTCTTTGACGAGTGTGCATTTGAAGGGGCCGATATAATATGGGCTTCCTCTGACAAGTTTCATCTCGGCAGCATACCCGCTGAGCAGATCCCGATATCATTAAGGACAGCGCCTACCTGCTGTTATGGTGACAAACTCATAAGGATCCGCTGACAAGTGATACGCTTACGATGACCCTTACACGGCAGAGATCTTCCGTGTAAGGGTTTTTCATGCCTCGGGAAGAACGTGATTTTTTATTGCATTTAACGGGCTTGTTTAGTATGATAATTAAACTGTGAAAAGGATCGGATGCCGCAGGTATTCCGAACATAGTACTAAAAGCCACGGTGGTTCTCTGCTGCCCCGGGTCACGGAGGAAATATGGGAAAGATATATTTTGTAAGGCACGGGGAGACCGTGTGGAATGTGGAAAATAAGATATGTGGGAAGTCGGACAGTCCGTTGACGGAGAATGGACATGCGCAGGCGGTGGAGACGGGGAAGAAGATCCTGGAGATGGGAATAAAAGCCGATATGATACTGTGCTCGCCGCTTTCGAGAGCGAGGGACACGGCGCAGCATATCTCTGAGGTGACGGGCATCCCGATGCGTGAGGAACTGCGGCTTATAGAGCAGAATTTCGGTAAGTATGAGGCAACGGCGCGTAACGGGAAGGAGTTTCAGGAAGCGAAGAAGCAGTTCCTTAATCGTTATGGTGACGGCGAGTCCATGTTTCAGCTGGCGCAGAGGATATACAATCTTCTGGACGATCTGAAGGCAGACGGAGGGGACTATATCCTTGTCGCACACAACGGAATAGCGCGCGTTGTGAATTCGTACTTTTACGAGATGACAAACGATGAATATGCCGCGTTTGGGATAAGAAACTGCGACATCAGGAAATACAGCTTTGAATGAAGGGGGCCGGAGACGGATAATGAGAAAGAGATTTGATTTGATCAAGGCGTGCTGCCTTTTGGGGATCACTGCGGCGCTGACGCTTGCGGGGAGTGCTGCAGGCACGATGAACCGGGTTTATGCCGACGAGACCGCATCGGGCACAGGAACGACAGATACGACCGGCGCTTCTGATACGGCAAACACTCCGATCACCGGAGAAACGGTGTATGAGTATGACCGGGTCATTGAAAAAAATATCACGACCGATATCCCTGTGATCCCCGGGGTGAATTATGACATAAAGATCTTTTTTACAGGGATCGAAGGCATGGAAAACGGGAAGCCTGTAAGGATCTATTACGAGGATGTACAGTTTGATCAGTGCGTGCCAAACGTTCAGGAGCCTTACAAGGCTGACGGAGTGGATGACAGGAGCGGACTCCTTTACGAGATAGTAAAGGCGGGAGTGACAGAAGAGCGCGATTTCAGCGTGGCTGCGACCGATGACAAGCTTACCGTGATCGTGGTCGGGGACGCAAAACTGCTTAAGATAGTCGTCTCGCCTCAGGAAGCGAAAAAAGCCGGGAAAAAGCGGACTATTTACGTTATCGGTGATTCGCTTGTCGCAAATTACAATTCTTCCCAGTATCCCATGACAGGCTGGGGGCAGATGCTTCATGAGTTTTTTACGGACGATATAAATGTGACAAACCGCGCGATAGGCGGGCGGAGCACACTCAATTTCATGAACCAGGGACGCCTGAACGACGTGCTTTTAAACGTGCGCCCGGGTGATTATGTCCTTGTCACCTTCGGACACAATGACGGCGGAAGTGTTGCGGGACGTGCGTGCACGACTTCAGCCTACAAGCGCTATCTTGAAGATCTCTATATCGAGGGAGTGCGCCAGCGAGGCGGCATTCCTGTCATGGTGACTCTCGGAAACCAGAATATCTTCAGGAACGGCGAGATTGCGCAGAGCTTTCCCGACTATGTAAAAGCCATGCGTGAAGCGGCTTCCGAGAAGGACTGCCTGCTGATAGATTTAAACGAAAAGAGCAAAGCCTATTTTCAGGAAATGCATGACACGTACGGCTGGGGATTCCTTTCCGACATGGTGTTCAACGCGTTCAGAGCAGGTATCTATGACAATGCGCTGACCGGCGCGGCCGACTCTACGCATTTTCAAAAATACGGCGCGACGAAGCTTGCGGAGTTTGTGGCGGAGGGAATCGCCGAGCAGCAATTTGAAGGACTTTATGAGTATTACAAGGCGCCTGTTGTGTATGACAAGATCCCCGGAAAAGTGGGCGGCCTGAAGCTTGACCTTAAAAAATATAATGAGTCCTATACTCACATGGCATGGAAAGAGGTCAAAAACGCGGACCACTATGTGATAGAACGCGCCTCAATGGACAATGCGGGCTTTGTCACGGATTTTGAGGTGCTGGGATATTCTCCCGTTGCGATGTTTGCGGACCCTGACCGTGAAAGCGGCAAAGCATACATGTACCGCGTTTTTGCGGTGAACAACTGCGGAAGGTCGGCGGAAGCTTCGGAATATGCTTTCATCGGCACGGACGGAGTGAAAGAGGATGAGTTCCGCAGACGCCTTGAAAACGGCCTGATCGGGGAGGAAAAAACCACGGAGCAGGAAGTGACACCGACTGCGGTACCTTCCGAAAATGCCGGAAACGCTGAGGTCGACAATCCTGCAAAGGTTAACGGCGATAAGAACGCATTAGACAGCGATAAGGACGACACAAAGGGAAAAAGGGCGCTTGTCCTTACGATCGCCGGGGCAGCGGCTATTGTGATCCTTTTGGGCGCAGCCGTTTTTATGTTTGTCAAAAGAAAAAACAAGATGTGAACAGTCTTTGAATGTTCCGCCCATTTTATTGACACTCCGGAATCATCGGGTATAATAGGTTAAAGTCCGACAGGCACCGCATAAACAGTGGACCTTTATGACAGGGGGCTTGAAAAAACGCGAAAGGAAAGTTGAACATGGCTGAATTTGAGATCTCCGAACAGGACCGTCAGCTTCTTGAGACTGTTCGAAAGAGCATAAATATGGGCGATATCTCGGAACGCGACCTGGATTCGTTCATGAATTTCATGAACGAGGAATCGCGGCCGTTCCGCGAACTCATGACTTTTTACACCTGCGCCGCTTATGAGATAGAGACGAAATTTAAGGTTTTGAACGAGCAGATGTCTCTTGAGGGAGAGCACAATCCCATCGAGACCATAAAGACCAGGCTTAAAAGCGTTGAGAGCATAGTGAGGAAAATGAACAAACTGGGCTTAAGGCTTGATATTGATGAGCTTGAGGCAAAGATCTACGATGTAGCCGGAGTGCGCGTTATCTGTTCTTTCCCTGAAGATATCTATTTCCTCGCTGACTGCCTGCTGCAGCAGGATGATATCCGCCTCATAGAAAAAAAGGACTATATCGCAAACCCGAAACCCAGCGGATACAGAAGCCTTCATCTTATCGTCGAGGTGCCCATCTTTCTCATGAATGAAAAGCGCCCGATGAAGGTGGAAGTGCAGCTTAGGACGATAGCCATGGATTTCTGGGCAAGCCTTGATCATAAGCTCAGATACAAGAAAAATATCGATCCCGCGATCCAGAAGGAACTGTCGGAGAGGCTTTTCAGGTGCGCAGAGGAGAGCGCAAGGCTCGACTACGAGATGCAGGCGATAAGAAGGGGCATGGAAATCGACCACGTGTGACTTACGGAAGGACTTGACATGAAGAGGAATTACAAAAAGACAGTAAAGATATCAAAAACCAAAGGAAACACCCTGCTCGGGATGAACGGCGGATGCCCTGAGAGCCCCGACGGAAAGCGTATCGTATATGCTTTCAAAAAAAGCCTCGATGAGGCGGAGACCAGCATAATGATATGCAATTCCGATCTTACGGACCATCACGAGGTCTTTAAGGTAAAATGCGGAAATCACAACGGCCCGTCGGCATCCTTTATAACCGATTCGCTTATCGTGTTCAGGGACGGCGCTATGGGTCATCCTGTTTTCAGGATCCTTGACATAGACACCGGAGAAGTGAAATATGAGATCGCCGCAAAGGAGAGCCACTGCGCGGAAAACGGGCTTTATCCGTTTTCGATCACAAACGATCTTCTCGGATTCAATCCCGGACATCCTGAGATAGATAAGCCCGGCATTTACGTTCTCAATGTGCTTAAGGGCACGATAAAGTGCGTTTTTGAGAGCAAGGACATAGAAAAGCTCGTTACTGATGCGGGATATACCGCAAATGAGTGGACAGCTTCGGTGAGCCATGTACAGCTCAATTCAAAAGGGACCTCGGTCATGATGCGGCTGAGCGTTCCGGAGTGCCCTGTTTTCGGCGCTCTCGGCTGTGTGGATCTTGACACGGGAAAAACTTACCTCATCCCCGATAAGCCGGTGCACCAGCTCTGGTTTGACGATGACACCTACATGGCGACAAGGCAGTTCTGCACTTTTGAGGAAGAGCACAAGCGCATAGAGATGGAAACAAGCTATATTGCGCGTTTCTCAAAGGACGGAAAAGAACTCGAAGTGCTCGGAGGCATTTCAAATCATATGGACGGAAGCCCCGACAGACAGCTGTTTTCCGGCGACAGGTGCTATCCCGGATATGCTACACATGTATATCTTTACAAGCGCGGAGACAAAAATCCGATAGCGACATATGAGATGCCTCAGAACGAGGAAGTCGTATGGAAAAAGAAAGTCCATGCGAACCCGGCATTTTCCAGAGACGGAAAAAGGCTGTATTTTAACAGGATAAGAGAGGACGGCGGATGTGACGCGGTTTTTGCGGACATAAGCTGTTTTGCGTGACATGATATGAGGACAGGAAAGATATTGTTTTCGGTGCTTGCAGCGGCAGCGGCCGCTCTGGTGCTCTGCGCCTGCGGAGAGACAAAGGAAAACACCGGCAAAGAACCCGCTGATGAGGTGGTTTACGTGACTGCGACTCCCACATCAAAAGTATACAGCCTTCCGGAGTACACATCGACTCCGACGCCCGAGATCACGCCGGACACCTATGAAGACTTGAAAGAGTTTTTTAGGCCTTCGACCACGCTTGACAAAAAGCTTGGGAAATTTTACAGGCAGGTGTTTGACGATTCCTATATCACGATGGGAAACACCTGCAGGCTCAAGCAAAAGCTTGAAAAGGCAAGGGCCGGAGAAGAGATCACGGTGCTCTTTATCGGAGGTTCCGTTACCGAAGGCGCAAATGCGACCGAAAAGACGCCGAAAAACTTAAGAAAAGGCTATGCCTACATCACCTATGAGTATTTAAGGGATACCTACGGCGTGGGTGACGGGAGCAACGTCAAATATGTGAACGTCGGGATATCCGGCACGGGCTCGAACCTCGGAATGGTGCGCGTTCAAAAGGATATACTCGATCACAAGCCTGATATCGTGTTTGTGGAATTTGCGGTAAACAACAGCACCGACGTGTATGACCGTGAGACCTATGAGAGCCTTTTGAGACGCGTTCTTAAAAGTGAGACCGAACCTGCAGTGTTTTTGCTTTTTTCGGCCGCGACCTATGCAGGCGCTGCCCAAAACTACATGCTTGGTGACGGACAGCTTTACGATCTGCCGATGATCAGCATGCAGGACGGCTTAAAGACCGTACAGGCGTTAAAGATCATCACCTGGAGCGATTTTTCGGGTGACAACGTGCATCCCGCTCAGGACGGACACTACCTGTACGCGCGGTGCATCTGCAGAGTGATCGACAAGATATTTGAGGAAGGCACGGACGAAAGCTATACTGTGCCCGAAGAAACGACCGTCACAGGCTTTGACTGCTTTGAAAATGCGGTTGAACTCGAAAACAACGATGAAAAAGGGTTTATCGTGCAGACGGGCTGCTTTGAACCCAAGCATACCACGTTTTACGCGACAAACATGTCCGACACCTGCGCCTTTGAAAACGGATGGGTAAAGTCAAAGAGCACATCCGGAAAAGACGCGCCGATGACCGTAAAGGTAAAGTGCAGGAATTTCAGCATAGTGGTAAAGCAGATAAATGCGTCGGCGGAGGCCTCTGTGGATGTTTATGTGGACGGAGTGAAGAAAAAGACTATTGTCACATCAAAGCCCGGAGCATGGAACAACGCGGAGACATTCCTCATCTTCACAAGGGAAGAAGCGGAGGAGCATGTTTTTGAGATACGCACGAATTCCACTTCCGAAGACAGTGAGGTCACGATCCTTGCCATGTCCTATACGGAGTAGCATGCACAGACGGATCGGACGGAAGAACATTTTTTTAATAAAGGCATACGACATTTTAGAAATATTTCATTACATTTACCGGCCATCTGTGTTATAATGAACCTGTGTATGCGGAAAAGTTTTTCCGCGAAAAGGAGCGGAATATGGCAATTCAATCCCTCAACAGCATATATGATTCGTTCTTCGGAACAAGTTCCGTATCGCAGAACTCACGTATCGGCTCCGCAAATAAGCAGAACGATATGTTTTCATCGCTTGGCTCGTCCATAAGCGACCTTTCGATGATGAAGGCCGGCACCTACAAAAAGCTTGTATCGTCGTATTACAAGAAATTCGGTGCATCGGGCGCTTCGGGAACAAGAGATGCGGTATCTTCCGAGCTCAGCAATCTTAAAAAGACTTCGGGAAACGCATCTGACGTGAAAGATGCGTTAAAGAGCCTTTCAAAGTTTGATTTCTCAGACGAGAAGTCGGGAGAGGATTCTCTTGCGGCTGCAAAGAAGTTTGTGGACAGCTACAATTCTCTCGTGGGCAATTCCGTTGAAGTGAACCGCCAGAGCGTGCTGAAAGGCACGGTTGGTGTCGTAAATTACATGAAGAGCAACGCGGGAATGCTCAACGAGCTCGGCATGAAGCTCGGCACCGACAACAAGATTACCTTTGACGAGGATAAGTGGAAGAGTTCCTATGCCACATCAAAGAAATCGATGTTCAACGGCGTCGGAAGTTTTGCTTATCAGATGTCCTACAAGGCGGGACAGGTAGCCACAGCCGCGGCATCGGGCACCGGAAAGGCAACTCCCGCGACCACCTATACCAAGAACGGTTCCTACAACAACAATTTCAACAGCAACAACCTTTCCTGGCTCTTTGATACAGTATCATAAGCCGGAGGATATTTATCATGACATCCCAATGCGATACCTGCGCAAACAATGCGTATGACGAAGAGTTTGACGAATATTACTGCGCGGTGGAAATGGACGAGGACGAATATTACAAATTCATTTCCGACCACAGTGCGAGCTGTCCCTATTACAAAAACGGCGATGAATATGCTGTTGTAAAGCATCAGATGTGATATGGCTCACTTAAAAATCTAAAAAATAATGCAACGTAAATAGAACATTTTACGTTGCTTTTTTTTGTTTTTATGTTATTATAGGTATGAGGTTTACTTAAAACTCAAGAAATATTTTAAGTAAATTTATCTGCTTTAATGATTAAATTTAAGCAGGAATATCGTAAGGCAAAATTGTGCCCGCTTTTCTCGGAGAAGGGAGCAGGCAACTGACAGCAGGAGGATGAAAATGCAGTACGGTTATTTTGACGAAACAAGACGGGAATATGTTATCACACGTCCCGATACCCCCGCACCCTGGGCAAACTATCTCGGAAGTCCCGCATATGGTGCAATAATCTCAAACAACGCGGGTGGTTATTCTTTTGAAAAGAGCGGGGCAAACGGCAGGATCCTCCGCTATGTTTTCAACCAGTTCGACCGTCCCGGAAGATATATCTACATAAGGGATAATGACAACAACGACTACTGGTCCGCAAGCTGGCAGCCTGTGGGAAAGGACCTTTCCACCTACAAGAGCGAGTGCCGCCACGGTACGGGCTACACCGAGATAAAGGCGGAATATGACAACATCGCAAGCTCCGCGGTCTATTATGTTCCCGAGAACAAGACCTACGAAGTGTGGAAGCTCAATGTTAAAAATACCGGAGACACAAAAAGAAAGCTTTCCGTTTTCGGATACTGCGAATTCACAAATGAGAACAACTACGAGCAGGATCAGGTAAATCTCCAGTATACGCAGTTTATCACAAAGACATATTTCAAGCAGAACAAGATAATCCAGACGATCAACGAGAACGTTTCGGGCGGTCCCATAAACGGCGATTCCGCAAAGACAAGGTTTTTCGGCCTTGCGGGCAATCCTGTGGCTTCTTACTGCGGCGACAAGGAGAGCTTTATCGGGCGTTACCATGAATACGGAAATCCCGTTGCCGTGATCGAAGGAAAATGCTCAGGCGTGCTTAACTACAACTCCAACGGCTGCGGCGCGCTGTCTACCGATATCACACTTGAACCCGGCGAAGAAAAGGATATAGCTTTCATCCTCGGGATGAAGCTTGAGCCTGTTGCTGACGAGATCATCAAGGGCTATGCCGATGTTAAGAAGACCACCGACGAAGAGGTCGCGGAGCTTATCCGTCACTGGCACGGCGAACTTTCACACCTTAAGGTCAACACGCCTTCAGAGAGCTTCAACGAGATGGTGAACACATGGAACGCATACCAGTGCTTCATCACCTTTACATGGTCGAGAGCGGCCTCCTTCACCTACTGCGGACAGAGAAACGGCTACGGCTATCGTGACACTGTGCAGGATATTCAGGGTATCATCCATCTTGATCCTGAAATGGCAAAGAAACAGATAACCTTCATGCTTTCGGCGCAGGTAGACAACGGCGGCGGACTCCCGCTCGTAAAATATTCTCACAATCCCGGACACGAGGACACACCGGACGACGCAAGCTACGTAAAAGAGACCGGACACCCCGCATACCGCGCGGACGACGCTCTCTGGCTGTTCCCGACGGTCTACAAGTACATCTCGGAATCCGGAGACCTGGATTATGTGGATGAAGTCATCCCTTATGCAAATAAGGACGAGGGTACCGTTTACGATCACCTTAAGCGCGCCATCAACTTCTCTATGGAGCGCCTCGGACCTCACGGACTTCCCGCCGGACTTCATGCCGACTGGAACGACTGCCTGAGACTCGGCAAAAAGGGAGAAAGCTCTTTTGTGGCAATGCAGCTTTATTACGCATTCTCCATCATCGCGAAATTCGCGGAATTCAAGGGTGACGCGGAATATCTGAACTATGTCGAAAAGACTCAGAAGGAGATAGGAGACCGCATTCAGAACCTCTGGTGGGAGGATGACAGATTCCTCAGAGGTTTCAAGGAGGACGGAACGGTCATCGGAAGCAAGAAGGATCCTGAGGCCAATATGTGGCTCAATCCCCAGTCATGGGCCGTTATTTCGGGCATTGCGACGAACGAACAGGGCGAAAAAGCGCTCGATTCCGTTTACCGTGAGCTTAATACGAAATACGGCGCAAGAGTCATGGCTCCGTCCTACAGAGAGCACGCGTTTGACGGCGCGCTGGCGTTGCTTTTCAACCCGTCCACAAAGGAGAACGGCGGTATTTTCTCACAGCCTCAGGGCTGGATCATCCTTGCCGAGAGCCTTATGGGACACGGAAACCGCGCGTTTGAATACTTCATTGAGACTTCACCGGCATCGATGAATGACAAAGCGGACATCAGAAAGCTCGAGCCCTATGTACACGGGCAGTTCACCGAATCAGTGGATTCGCCTTTTGAAGGCCGTTCACATGTACACTGGCTCACGGGCACAGCGAGCACAGTAATGGTAGGCTGTGTCGAGGGTATCCTCGGACTCCGCCCCGATTTCAACGGTATCACGATCTCGCCTTCGATCCCTTCCGACTGGAAAGGATTCACCATGGAAAAGGATTTCAGAGGAAAGCACCTTTCCATCACCGTTAAAAACGAGAACGGGAACCAGGCGGGCGTAAAGCGCCTCACGCTGAACGGACGCGAGATGCCCAGGGCTTATATCCCTACATTTGAGCTTTCGGACAAAAACGAGATAATCGTGGAATTATGATCACACCCGGATGGGAAGCTGTAAAAGGCTTCCCATTCGTTTTTTAACCCCTTGTATAATGACATCTTATCAGAAACATTCAAAGAAACGATTTTTATTTACTTAAATAATGTGTTAATCTTTAACCATCAAAAAAACAGGAGGCATCATATGCAGAAAATCTCTCTTATCGAGTGTCTTAAAAACAACAGATATCCCGGACGCGGTATCGTGATGGGACGCTCCGAATGCGGAAAATATGCCGTTACGGCTTATTTCATCATGGGCAGGAGCGAAAACTCGAGAAACCGTGTATTCGTGACAGAAGGCGAAGGTATCAGGACAGAGGCGTATGATCCCTCAAAACTCACCGATCCCAGCCTTATCATCTATGCGCCTGTAAGAGTGCTCGGAAACAAGACCATCGTGACCAACGGAGACCAGACCGACACCATTTACGACGGACTCGACAAGCAGCTCACTTTTGAGCAGTCGCTCCGCTCACGCGAGTTTGAGCCCGATGCGCCAAACTACACTCCCAGGATCTCAGGCGTGATGCATGTCGAAAACGGAAAATACAATTTCGCGCTTTCAATCTTAAAGAGCAACGACGGCGATCCCGAAAGCTGCAACAGATTTACCTTTGCCTACAACAACGCAAAGGCGGGAGAGGGCCGCTTCATCCACACATATCTGGGCGACGGTTCACCCCTTCCTTCGTTTGAAGGCGAGCCCGTAAAGGTGGACATAAACGGCGGCATCGACACTTTTACGGATGCGGTATGGCAGGCGCTCGACGCGGACAACAAGGTATCGCTCTTTGTGAGATTCATCGATATCGAGACAGGAAAATACGAGACCCGCATCGTGAACAAGAATAAGTGATCTTTTTTATAACCCTATAGAAAATAACCGCAGAACGAAAGGACATGACATGAAAGAAATGGAACTCAAATACGGCTGTAACCCCAACCAGAAGCCCTCAAGGATCTATATGAACGAGGGCGAACTTCCCATCAAGGTGCTTTGCGGCCGTCCCGGATATATCAACCTCCTTGACGCTTTCAACGGATGGCAGCTCGTATCGGAATTAAAGCGCGCAACAGGTCTTCCCGCAGCAACATCGTTTAAGCACGTTTCTCCCGCAGGTGCCGCAGTGGGCCTTCCTTTGAACGATGTGGAAAAGCAGATCTACTGGGTACAGGATCAGGGCGAACTCACTCCTCTTGCTTCTGCTTACGCAAGAGCGCGCGGTGCCGACAGAATGTCTTCCTTCGGTGATTTTATCTCTCTTTCCGACGTTTGTGATGTCTGCACTGCAAAGCTCATCAAGCGCGAGGTTTCCGACGGCATCATCGCTCCCGGATATGAGCCCGAAGCGCTTGAGATCCTTAAGGGCAAGAAAAAGGGTAACTATGCGGTGATCGAGATCGATCCCTCATACAGACCCGCTCCCGTGGAGCACAAGGAAGTGTTCGGCGTGACCTTTGAACAGGGCAGAAATGAGCTCGTGATCGATGAGAACATGCTGACGAATATCGTTACAAAAAATATGGAACTTCCCGAATCCGCAAAGATCGACCTTATCATTTCGCTCATCACACTTAAATATACACAGTCAAATTCCGTATGCTACGCAAAAGGCGGACAGGCTATCGGAATAGGCGCGGGACAGCAGTCCAGGATCCACTGCACAAGGCTTGCCGGAAGCAAGGCCGACAACTGGTATCTCCGTCAGGCTCCTCAGGTGCTCGGACTCAAGTTCAGAGACGACATCGGACGCGCAGACCGCGACAATGCCATAGACCTTTACATCGGTGAGGAATATATGGACGTTCTTGCGGAAGGAAAATGGCAGAATATCTTTACCGAAAAGCCTGCCGTATTCACGACCGAAGAAAAGAAAAAATGGCTCGCCGGAAACACAGGCGTTGCTCTCGGAAGCGATGCATTTTTCCCGTTCGGAGACAACATCGAGCGCGCATTCAAGTCGGGCGTTCAGTATGTTGCGGAGCCCGGCGGTTCCGTACGTGACGACAATGTCATAGAGGCAGCCGATTCGCACAACATGACCATGTGCTTCACAGGCATCAGACTTTTCCATCACTGATAAATGACTTCGGAGGCGCTGTATGCCCGGAAAATATGATGATATCATAGATCTGCCTCATCACACGTCCGAAAACAGGCAGCATATAACGATGGAAATGCGTGCAGCCCAGTTTTCGCCGTTTGCGGCGCTTACAGGGCTTGATGACGAACTCGCGGAGACTGCGAGGATAACTACCGCGTTCCACGAACTTTCCGAAGACGAAAAGCAGGAACTGGACAGGAAACTTAAGAGCCTCGCGGAAAGAATTGCTGATCATCCGGAGTGTGTTTTTGTGTGTTTCGTACCGGACGACAGAAAGAATGGCGGTAGCTATGAACAGAAGCAGGGGCGTGTCAAAAGCATCGACGAATATGAAAAAGAGATCGTGCTTGAGGACGGGACCCGTATTCCCGCAAGTATGCTCGCGGGATTTGAGCAGATATGACCGGAACATTAAACGATAACAGTGAGAAACAGAGTCGGAGACGGCTCTGTTTTTTTAAGCTTTTTTAAGCAAAGATTTGGGTTGATTTTATTAGTTAATAGTGTTATACTTCATTTCACTTTTTATCGGAAGCACTGAAAACACAGTATATTAATCGATTAACAAGGAAAAGCATGGTAACACTAAAGGATATTGCAAAGAGGTGCGGAGTCACCACAGCAACGGTTTCAAACATCATAAACGGCAAGACAAAGGCAAGCCCGGAGACCACGGAGAAAGTCATGGCTGTGGTAAAAGAGCTCGGCTACAGACCTAATGTCATCGCTCAGGGCTTAAGAGGCACCAGGACACACACGATCGGTGTGATCGTTGAGGATATAACCCTTTTTAACGCTCCAAAGATCATAGTTTCATTCATGGGACACTGTGAGGAACTGGGGTACCGCGCGATCATCGAGAATATGCGCTTTTACGTGAGACAGGGTGAAGGCTGGACGGATGAGAGCCGCTTACAGTACAGAAAAGCCGTTTCTGAAGCCATAGACAAGTTAAAGAGCATCAAGGTCGACGGCATCGTATATGTGGCCTGCCATTCGAGAGAGATTGATTACCTTCCCGACGATCCCGATTTTCCGGCAGTCATGGTCTATGCGTATCCTACGGCAAAATGCATTCCCCGGATAGTGCTCGACGATGATAAATGCAGCTATGAGATGGTAAAATATCTGATATCAAAGGGACATGAGCGCATCGGCATCATTGCCGGCGGGAATGACAATATGCATACCCAGAAGAGGATAGTGAGCTATCAGAAAGCACTGTTTGAAAGCGGGCTGCCGTTCAATCCCGACATGATCTACCATGACAAATGGGACAGAAAATGCGGCTATGACGGCGCAAAAAAGCTTGTATCCAAAGGGGTGACCGCCATATACTGCTTAAATGACGAAATGGCGGGCGGAGCTTATGACTACTTACGGGAAAAAGGCATAAAAGTGCCGGATGATGTGTCGGTCGTAGGGCATGACAACAGAGACATGGCTTCTTTCCTTTACCCGGGACTCACCACGATCGACCTTCCCCTGTACCATATGGGCTGGGCAGCCGCGGGCAAGATCATATCGATAATAGAAGGAAAGAGCAGGATGGACGGTAAGTTAGAGGTCTGCAACTGCAGGATGATCGAGAGAGAGTCCGTAAAAGCAAGAAAATAAAGGCGTCTGTTACTGTAAACGCAAGATTTGATTCTCAAATCTTGCGTTTTTTCTATGCTTCCGAGGGGACAATCTATCATATATTGCTTAAAAAAGCTGCTTACAGGTGAAACCTTAATCTACTTTTTAATTTGTGCAATTTGCACAAAAAATATCCTTGCAATTTGTAGAGATTAAACAAAATGCACATTAAATGTAACTATTTTGTTGACAAATTATAAAGAACATGTTTATAATCGTGTCAAGAAGTTTAGCGATTAACTATCCGCAATATTTGAGAAAATGTGAGTAGAAATGATTGCTCAATGATAATATTTGAGCAAAAGAGGAGAGTGCGCAGTTCATGAAAAAGCCTGTCAGAAACCTAATCATCATAGTCGGCGTTATCGCAGTCTTCGCGCTGACCATGTTCCTTCTGAATCTCAGGGGAGCCGAAAACTATAAGGCAAAATATGAAGGTTATGATCTGTCCGTGGGCACATCTTCCACAGAACGTATTGATTCTTATACCGGATATCTCCAGGAACATAAAAACGCAGCTGAGCCTTCGGCAGTGATCGATGTGGATGTGACATCCTACAAAGATTCCACGGGCGTGAGCTTTCTGGGAGCGTTCGAGGGCAGGAACAATGTCATCCGCACCGAGGACGATTCGCTCGTTACCTGGGAAGTCGACATTCCCGAGAGCGGTTTCTATAATGTCTTTATTGAGTATTTTCTTCCCGAGTCAAGGGGCGTTGCAGCAGAAAGAGAACTATTGATCAACGGAAAGGCGCCTTTCCAGGATGCCGAGAACATCGCTTTTTCCCGTGTATGGACCGATGGCGGCGAAAAGAGGATAGACAATCAGAAAAATGAGATAAGACCCACACAGGTTGAGATATATGAATGGCAGACGGCGTACTTCCGTGATGACATGGGTTACATCACAGAGCCCTTCAAGTTCTATTTTGAAAAGGGACGCCAGAAGCTGAGTATCAAGGGCGTAAACGAGCCCATGATGATCTCGGCGCTCAGTGTAAAGGGCATCACCTCCGAAAATGACTATGCGGCATACACCGCGGAGAATGCCGGAAGACCTGACAATGCGCCGAAAGGCTTCAGCGCCATCATAGAAGGCGAGGATTCCACAAAGCGTTCCGAGCCTTCACTCTATGCAAAGTATGACAAAGCATCGGCCACGACATCTCCTTACAGCGTGACGACCACCATCCTGAACTACATAGGCGGCACATCCTGGAACAAATCGAGCCAGTGGATCGAATGGGAGATCGAAGTACCTGCCGACGGCTTTTACAACATTTCCGTAAAAGGACGCCAGAGCTTTTCAAGAGGAGCTGTATCGAGCAGGATCCTTTCCATCGACGGCGAAGTACCCTTTGCGGAAGCCAAAGATTTCGGCTTTGAATATGACAATGACTGGATCGTAAAGACTCTCTCCGATAAAAACGGAGAAGCCTGCAGCATCTACCTTACAGCAGGAAAGCACACGGTAAGGCTTGAAGCGACACTTTCCGGCATGGGCGCGATCCTCGAGGAACTTGAAGATTCCGTTTACAGACTCAATCAGGTATACAGAAGACTTCTTGTTTACATCGGAGCAAACCCGGACAAATACAGAGATTACAACATCGATCAGTATTATCCTGAACTTGTGAGCGCGATGGAAAAGGAGTCGAGAAGGCTTTACCGCACCATCGACGAGACCGTTGAATACACCGGCCAGAAAGCCGACAAGATAGCAACGGCGCTCACACTTGCGGACCAGCTGGAGCGTTTTGTGGAAAAGCCTCACAAGATCTCCACGGAGTTCACTTCGTTCAAGGACAACGTCACATCACTCGGTACCGCGATCCTTGACATGTCACAGACAAGCCTTGATGTCGACTACATCGTTGTTTCATCGGCAGGCACAAAGATAGACAGGGCCCGCGCAAACATCTTCCAGAAGGCATGGCACGGAATTAAATCCTTTGTTGCAACCTTCATCGTGGACTATGACGCTGTAGGAAACACCTACGACGCTAAAAAAGAAGAGGTACTCACCGTATGGATCGCAACAGGACGTGACCAGGGCAGCATCTTAAAGATGATGATCGATGATACCTTCACACCTAAGACCGATATCAAAGTAAACGTCGAAATAGTCGATCCGAATGCGCTACTCAACGCGGTGGTTGCCGGACAGGGACCGGACGTGGTGCTCTCGGTGGCATCAGGACAGCCTGTAAACTACGCATTGAGACACGCAGTCGAAGACTTGAGACAGTTTGACGGCATTGACGAGATACTCGGAGAGTTCTATCCGAGCGCATATACATCCTACGAGTTTAACGGCGGTGTGTACGGACTTCCGGAAACACAGACCTACAACGTTCTCTTTTACAGAGAGGACATCCTGGATGAGCTCGGACTTGAAGTTCCCCAGACATGGGATGATGTAATAGCGATGCTTCCCACGATCCAGGGCAACAACATGGAGTTTGGCATTCCCGGACCGTTCGCGGCTACCGCTCCCGATATCTCCGTGCTCTATTCGATACTTTATCAGTACGGCGGTTCCCTTTATGACGATCTTGGGGCTGCAACGATGATAAGTGAGGAAGAAGGAGTAAACGCTTTCGAGTTCTTCACTAAATTCTACACAGACTACGGAATGCCGCTTGATTTCGACTTTGTTTCCCGTTTCCGTTCGGGACAGATGCCGATCGCGGTAACAAACTACGGCTCCTACAACACGCTGATGGTTTCGGCGCCCGAGATCAGAGGACTTTGGGACTTCACGCTCATCCCCGGACGAAAGACGGTGGATGCGGCCGGAAACGAGTCCATCGATCGCTCGGTTCACTCGGCGGGAACCTGCTGCATGATGATCGCCACAGACAACGAGAACATCAAGCAGATGGGCTGGCAGTTCATGAAATGGTGGGTAGGCTCCGAAGCTCAGGTGAGATTCGGACGAGAGATGGAAGCGCTCCTCGGTTCTTCCGCAAGATATGCGACGGCAAACTCGATCGCTTTCAAACAGCTCTCATGGTCGGCAGACGCGATGGAAGTCCTTGCAAAGCAGCGTGAATACACTGTGGGACTTCGCGAAGTCGCAGGAAGCTATTACACCGACAGGCACATCACAAACGCGGTCCGCAGAGTCATCAACATGCATGAGGATCCGAGAGAGACGATACTCGACTATGCGATAACCATAGACGAGGAGCTCACAAAGAAACGTAAGGAATTCGGGCTTCCGGTATATGAGGACTGACCCGCGGCAGGAAGGATTCACAAATGGGATATCTGAATAAATATTTCATACTGAGAAAACATAATCTGCAGGTAACCGTAAAGAAGATGAAGCAGAACAAACTCTGCTATCTTTTCCTGGCACCCTATGCGATACTGTTCACCGTTTTCTACATTCTTCCGGTGGTCTCGTCCATAGTGCTGAGCTTCACTTCCTACAACATTCTCGAACCTGCGAAGTTTAACGGTGTGCGCAACTACATAAATCTCATCCTGGATGACGACATCTTCCTGACGGGCGTAAAGAACACGTTCCTCATAGCGGTCATCACGGGCCCTCTGGGATATATAATGGCTTTCCTGTTCGCATGGCTCATAAATGAGCTTCCAAGATGGATAAGGACCATAGCGGTCATCATATTCTATGCGCCTTCCATCGCAGGAAACCTTTACACGATCTTCGGTGTGTTCTTCAGAGGCGACGCATACGGCTATTTCAATGCTTTCCTGATAAACCTCGGCATCATCGAGACACCTAAACTGTGGTTCACGGACCCGACATACATGCTCCCGATCTGTATGATCGTCATACTCTGGATGTCACTCGGCACAGGATTCCTTTCCTTCGTCGCAGGTCTTCAGGGTGTCGACAGAAGCCAGTTTGAGGCGGGCTACATGGACGGCATCAAAAACCGCTGGCAGGAACTCTGGTACATCACACTTCCAAACATGAAGCCCATGCTCATGTTCGGCGCGGTAATGTCGATCACGAGTGCCTTCGGAGTGTGCGACGTGACCATGGCGCTCTGCGGATATCCTTCCACGGATTACGCAGCGAGAACCGTCGTAACACACCTTTTCGACTACGGCTTTTCAAGATTCGAGATGGGCTATGCTTCGGCAATAGCGACACTGTTGTTCATCATCATGATCCTCTGCAACAAAGCTATTCAGAATCTGTTACAAAAAGTAGGTACTTGACGTGGGAAAGAAAAAAACTGACAAACCATATAAAAAGCCGCTCATCAAGAGAAGACGGCCAAACCGCTCCATCGGCGGCGATATAGCGATATATTTCGTGCTTTTCCTTATCGCGATCGCAATGGTATTCCCGATGGTATATGCGATAGAAGCTTCACTGAAGCCTTTGGACGAACTGTTCAGGTTCCCTCCCAAGATATTTGCGAGAAACCCAACATTTGACAACTTCTCAGACCTGTTCGTTACGATGAGCCAGTCATGGGTATCTTTTTCAAGATACGTTTTCAACACGGTGTTCATCACTGTGGTGGGAACCGTGGGACACATACTCCTTGCGAGCCTTGCTGCGTTCGTTCTGGCAAAATACGATTTCCCGGGCGGAAAACTTTTCTTCGGTATCGTAGTTACGGCGCTGCTTTTCAACGGATATGTGCTTTCCATCCCCAACTACATCATCATCAGTAAGCTTCACTGGGTGGATACCTACTGGTCTATCATAATCCCCGCATTTGCGGCGCCCATGGGACTTTTCCTCATGAAGCAGTTCATGGAGGGCATCCCGGGAGCACTGATCGAAGCGGCAAAGATCGACGGAGCCGGCATCGGAAGGATATTCCTCGGCATCATCATGCCAAACGTTAAACCTGCATGGCTCACGCTCATGATATTCTCCATCCAGAACCTATGGAACAACAGGGCTTCGATGTATATCTACTCCGAGGAAAAGAAGACGCTCGTCTTCGCGCTGCAGCAGATCCAGTCGGGCGGTATCGCAAGAACCGGCCAGGCTGCGGCCGTATCGGTAGTTGTAATGATCGTTCCCGTTATATGCTTCATCGCTTCGGAGAGTCAGGTCCTTGAAACGATGGCAAGCTCAGGTCTTAAAGATTGATTTCCCATAAGGAGTCGTAAGGTATATGAAACTCAGAAGATCGAACAGAATAAAGGGTCTTGTCCTTGCAGGCATCATGTGCCTTGCGCTTGTTCCTCCCGTTCCCGCAAAAGCGGATGACGGAGTGGATGTGGGATACACCTACAACTATGACTTCTGGAATGAGGTCAGATATTCGCCCGATGCATACGAAGTGGTGGGAGTGTACACCGCGGTGGATCTCGGACTCGAGACGAATTTCAAAAATCCCGACGGACTCTTTGTATACGGCGACCTTGTATTTGTATGCGATACGGGAAACAGCCGCATCATACAGTGGAAAAAGACATCCGAGGGCAAATTTGAACTCGAGCGCATCATCACTGAAGTCAAGGGCACCGAAGTCACCTCACTTTCCGGTGTTACCGACATCTTTATAGATCAGGACAGAAATTTCTACATAGCTGACAAAGGAAACGAGAGAGTCATAAAGACCGACTGGGACATGAACGTATTGATGCTCTTCACAAAGCCCGTCGAGAACACCTTTGACCAGAGTCTGTATTTCCTGCCGGACAAGGTCGTTGCCGACACGGAAGGCCGTCTCTACTGCGTTTCCGACAATATCAACAAAGGTATCATCAAGTACGAAGCCGACGGATCGTTCTCGGGATTTTACGGAGCGATGCCCGCGCAGTACAGCTGGTACCAGTACATTTGGAAAAAGATCTCGTCCGCGGCTCAGAGAGCGGCGCTCGAAAGCTTTGTTCCCACAGAATATGACAATGTTGCCATCGACAACGAAGGCTTCATATATGCCTGCTCCACCAACGTATCCGGATCGGGACTGAACAACGGAAGCGAGGAAGGCGTGAGACGCTTAAACCTCCTCGGAAAGAACATCCTCATCCAGAACGGCTACGACTACGTCATAGGTGACGTGGTATGGGGTAATTTCGCAGGCTATTCCGGATCGTCACTCTTTATCGACGTTACGGCATTTGACGATTCAGGTATCTATGTATGCCTCGACAAGACAAGAGGAAGACTTTTCACCTACGATGAACAGGGCGAGCTCCTTTTCGCCTTTGGCGGAGTGGGAAACATGGACGGCTATTTCAAGGGTCCCGTAGCTCTCGAACACATGGGCACGGATCTCATCGTCCTCGATTCCATCGACAATTCCTTCACGGTATTCACACCTACCGAATACGGAAATCTCATCTATCAGGCACTTGAAGAGTACAGAAGAGGAGATTACATAAAATCCGGCGAGACCTGGGAAGAAGTGAGAAAGATCAACGGAAACTACGATCTTGCCTACATCGGCATCGGAAGGTCACTGAAACGCCAGAAAAAATACAAGGAATCCCTTAAATATTTCAAGACCAAATGGGACAGAAAAAACTACTCCAAAGCCTTTAAGGAATACAGAAAGGAATGGGTGGAAGAGAATATCGCATGGATATTCACCTTGCTGGCCCTTCTCATCATAGTCCCTCTTGTAAGGAAAAAGATAAAGATGATCAAGTGGGAGATAGATACTGCTGACATTTTCAAGAACTCAGACGGCGGGGAGAAAAAATGATCGCTAAGCTTAAAGACAAACAGACATACGTAAAGTTCATAAAGGACTTTAAGTTCGCTATGTACTGCACAAGGCATCCCATGGACGGATTTTGGGATCTGACGCACGAAAAACGCGGAAGTTACGTGGTCGCAACTCTGATCCTTCTGCTTACCATAGCGGCCAGGCTCATCTGGCTCGGCTGGACAAGCTTTGTGTTTGTGGCGGTAAACTGGGAGAGGATAAATGTCCTGACATATGTCGCGAGCATACTTCTTCCTCTTGCGCTGTTTGTGGTAGGAAACTGGGCGCTCACCACGCTCTTTAACGGAAAAGGAAAACTCGGCCAGGTCTATATAGCCGCATGCTATGCGCTTACGCCGTATCCTCTGATCACCATACCGCTCGCGATAATCACGAACGGACTTACGGATGATTTCGCATCGGTAGTCGGCACGATACTCACCTTTTCGCTTGTGTGGTGCGGATGGCTTCTGGTTACGGGAATGATGCAGATCCATGAATACACCATGGGCGGCACCATCATATGCGTCATCGCAACGGTCTTCGCAATGGCGGTCATGGTATTCATCCTTCTTTTGTTCTTCTCGATGATAAGCCAGGGCATTTCGTATTTCGTTTCGCTTTACAAAGAAATAATGCTGAGAGTCGGTTAAGGAGTCAGAAATGAAACAGTCATCCGAGCGCAAGCAGGAACGCAAAAAAGCCTTTATAAAAGAATTAAAGAACCTCATCCCGCCGCTCATTGTTGTGGCGCTGATAGTGGCAGGGGCGATATTTGTCACTCTCATCTCAAACGACGAGGAGCCCGAAGAGGTCGTAAAAGTAAACGGGTATGAGGGCGGAAAAGACATAATAAAGCTTGAGAACGACCAGCTGCTTTTTGAACTTGATCCGACCAGCACACACTTCACGGTCACCAACAAGAGCACCGGAATGCAGTGGTTCTCAAATCCTTCGGGGATAGATGAGGATCCTCTCGCACTCGGAAGCGAAAAGGAAAGGCTCAATTCCACGCTGCTCCTGTCCTACAGCACTCTGCAGGGTCTGGACACAAACTACGACAACTACAAATACAGCATCCAGAACGGCATCTACGATATCGAAGCCGACAAGGACAAGATAAAAGTCCATTATTCCATAGGACAGACTGAAAAGGTATATGTCATCCCTTTCTGCCTTCCCGAAGCCGAGTTCAACGATTTCCTTTCGAGGATGTCGCAGAACAACGCAAACGGTGTAAAAGACTACTACAAGAAGTACGATCTTGAGCATCTCGGCGCAAAGGACAACAGGGAAGAGCTCATCGCAAAATATCCGATCATCGAGCAGGGCCCCATCTGGGTCATCCGCGACAACGTAAAGGACAACCTGAAAGTCAAGTTTGAACAGTATTTTGCGGATGCGGGATATACTTACGAGCAGTACCTTGAGGAAAAGGCACTGTATGCGGGAGAATCGGTCAACGAAAAGCCCGTGTTTAATGTAAACATCGTCTATTCTCTTAACGGCAGCGATCTTTGCGTCGAAGTGCCTATGGGAGAGATAGAATATAAGTCAAATTACCCGCTCACGACGTTAAGAGTCCTTCCGTATTTCGGATGCGGCGGCACCGATGAGAACGGCTACATGCTGGTTCCCGAGGGCGGCGGTTCTATCATCAATTTCAACAACGGAAAGAAAAACCAGAATGAATATTATGCCGACGTTTACGGCTGGGACATGGCGCTCGGAAGAGATTCGCTCGTTCATGAGACACGTGTGAGCTATGGCGTTTTCGGCATTGCAAAAGAAAACAATTCCATGCTCTGCATCCTCGAGGACGGCGCGGGATATGCTTCCATAAGAGCAGACATCTCGGGAAAGAACAACAGCTTTAACTTCTGCTACGCCGATTTTACGATACTTCACAGAGAGATCGTGGACGTAGCGTCAAGAGCGGCCGGAACCATGTATATGTATCAGAGCGAGATCCCGGACGAAAGCTTAAAGCTTCGCTACAGATTTGTGGGATCGGACAAGATCGCCGATATGGCAAATGCATATCATGACTATCTTGCAGACTCACTTGAAGGCGATTTCAGCCTGAATACTGCTCAGACAAGCGTTCCCGTAGCGGTCGAGCTCCTCATGGCAGTGGACAAGGTGGAGCAGGTTGCCGGAGTTCCGAAATCCATGCCCCTTGCGCTCACTACTTACAGTGAAGCCGAAAAGCTGTTAAAGGACATCAGGAGCATAGGTATCCCCGGGCTCTCCGTAAAGCTTTCGGGCTGGATGAACGGCGGCGTGAACCAGAAGATACTTACACGTGTAAAGCTTGTGAGACGCCTCGGAAGCAAAAAGGACTTTAACTCCCTGCTCTCATACGCTTCGTCGGAAAACATCCCGTTATATCTTGACGGTGTTACCCAGTACGAGCATGACAGCAATATCTTCAACGGTTTCTTCATGTATACGGACGCAGCATGCTTCGCAAACAAGAAGAGAGCGTTACTCAGCGAATACAACACGATCTATTTCGGACCGAAGGAGAAAGACCAGTATTATCTCTTAAAGCCCGCGCTTGCGGTAAAAATGATGCAGAACCTTGCGGATTATGCTTCTTCGCATAAGGCATACGGTGTTTCGTTCAGAGACGCGGGATATCAGCTTTCTTCGGACTACAAGAGAAAATCGCTTGTCACGAGAGAAGAATCGCTTTCGATGCAGCTCGAGGAAATGAAAAAGATCAAGGACTCGGGCCTTGGGATCATGACGAACGTCGGAAACATTTATTCACTTGGACTCACTGACATTGTGACAAACGTGGATCTTTCGGGTTATGACTATACGATCCTTGACGGAGACGTTCCGTTCCTGTTCCTTGCGATCCACGGCTTCACAAACTATACCGGAGAGCCTTTGAACAACACTTCGGATGTGGAACTCATGCTCTTAAAGAGCGTAGAGTGCGGCGCGGGACTTTCGTTCACCTTTATGGACGAGGATTCGCAGACACTGCAGAACACCAATTACTCCAGATATTTCGGAACAGGTTACGACCTTTGGAAAGACAGGTTCGTCGATATCTACGAGCGCTATGAAAAAGAACTCGGACACACCTTCTGCCAGAGGATGACCTATTACGAAAAGCCTGTCGACACAGTTACCGTTGTGGGCTACGAAGACGGGACCAGAGTATATGTAAACTAC
>JAEEGF011919341.1_pt1 | contig 24139 bp, 19 predicted proteins | sample 9134171 | NCBI WGS metagenome assembly JAEEGF01 (sample SAMN16246542, study PRJNA631951) | gut metagenome | biome: gut microbiome; feature: rumen; material: AP-attached | host: Bos | place: Iran: Karaj | collected 2018-10
GTGAGCCTCAGAACGTCTCTCTCCGCGGAGCTCATTGAGCTTCCCGCGGCGTTCAGCCACGCCTTTTCGAGGACTTCGTAGCGCTCCTCGCTGAAGCGCAGCCTTCCGTCCCCGTAGATCTTGCATACGGACCTCGCGCAGTCCGCGAAGTCGTAGACGGCGAGCCCCGGCATCAGAGTGTCGAGGTCTATAACGGCGAGCGGCTCGAGGCTCGCCCTGTCGAAGAGCACGTTGCTCAGCTTGGTGTCGTTGTGCACCGGGCGCACCGGGATCAGCCCCTTTTCGCGGAGGCCGCATACCGCGGCGGCCTTTTTAGCCGCGCTCCTTATGAACTCAGTCTCATCGCATCTGACGCCGAGCTCGTCGGCGGTCTTCAGCATGGACGCGATGCGCACCGGGGTGTCGTGAAAGCCCGGAATGGTCTCCTTCAGCAGCGAGGGATCCATGTCCGAGAGCGCCTCGCTGAGCGCTCCGAAGGCGTGTCCGGCTCCCGCGACGATCCTGAGCTCTTCCCCGGCTTCGTAGCCCTGGCGCTTCAGATCGTCCGGCAGCTTCGTGAAATACACCGAGGGGATGTAGGGCATGATCCTCCAGCATTCGCCGTCCTCTCCGACGTGACAGTTCCCCCCGTCCGGCTTTACGAGATACGAGGGCAGGTCGCGCCTTCCCTTAGCCTCGAGGTGGCTCTGTACGGCGGCGATGTTGTCCATGATCCCTCTGGGGTCGCTGTAGGCGTAGCTGCTCACGCGCTGGAAGACGTAGCTTCCCGCGCACTCGCCGTCTATATCGGCTCTGAAGGTGTCGTTGACCAGGCCTCCCCCGAGTATCACGGCGTCCGTGATGTTCCCGCGAAGGCCGAAGGCGTCCTTGAGCTCGCTCAGCTTTTCCCTCAGGTAAAGATTCTCCATAGCTGATATTTTACACTATCTCCTTTTCGTGATAAACTTAAATATCACGATCACCCGAGGGGATAGAATGAAAAAGATAGAGATCATAGGGGCTCAGGTAGACCTCGGCGCCAACCGCAGAGGCGTCAACATGGGCCCCTCGGCTATAAGGTTCGCGGGGCTCTCTGAGCGCATGGAGGCCATGGGCCTCGACATACGCGACCGCGGAGACCTGATACCCATGCAGGGCGGAAAGACCCGCGACAACATGCGCTGGTACGAGGCCATCGTCGACGTGGACAAGAGGCTCTTCGCCGAGGTCCTTGACAGCCTGAGGGAGGGCGCCCTCCCGGTTGTGCTCGGCGGAGACCACAGCATCGCGGCGGGCAGCGTTCCCGCGGCGTCGAGGCACTACAGAAGGATAGGCCTCATCTGGATCGACGCTCACGCCGACTTCAACGACGAGAACAGCACCCTCACCGGCAACGTCCACGGCATGCCGCTCTCCGCGATCTGCGGCAGCGGCCCCGACTGGCTCGTCGATTACGGCGAGGACTTAAGATATGTGGACCCGGCGAAGGTCGTCCTCGTGGGCGGCAGGGACTTCGACCCGCCCGAGCGGGTCAGGCTGAAGGAGGCCGGAGTCAACGTCTTCAACATCCGCGACGTGGACACCCTCGGCATGGCCGAGGTCATGCGCCGCGCGATAGATATAGCGGGAAACGGGACCGAGGGCATCTACGTCAGCTTCGACATGGATTCCATAGCCCCGCAGGACGCGCCCGGAGTGGTCACGCCGGTGATAGGAGGCCTCACCTCGAGGGAGGTCTTTCTTGCGTGCGAGATGCTCGCTCAGACAGGCCGCGTCATAGGCATAGACATGGTGGAGGTCAACCCTATACTCGACGAGAGGAACAAGACCGGCGAGCTCGCGTGCTCGCTGATACTCGCGCTTCTCGGAGAGATGAAATACTGACGGAGGCGCGGCCCCGGAAGCCCCGAAGGCTCCGGCGGCGCAGGCCGTTCCAACGAGAGGTCCCGGTTCAGTCCGGGCATACGCGCAAAGGAGGCGTAACATGGCAGTTTACGGATTCATTGGCACCGGCAACATGGGCGGAGCGCTCGCTCGCGCGGCCGCGAAGGGCGGAGCTGAGCTCGTACTCGCGGACATGAACCGCGCTTCGGCTGAGAAGCTCGCGGCAGATATAGGCGGAAGGGTCGCTGACAACAAGACCGTCGCCAAGGAGGCCGACTTCATCTTCCTCGGAGTCAAGCCGCAGAACGCCGAGGAGCTCATGGCCGACATCCGTCCCGTGCTCATGGAGAGGAGCGATGAATTCACCATTGTCAGCTTCCTCGCGGGAAAGAGCATCGGATACATCAGAGATCTCGCGGGGGATTCCTTCCCCGTCATCAGGCTCATGCCCAACACCCCGGTCGGGGTCGGCGAGGGCATGGTGCTCTACGCCTCCGAGGACGTGAGCGACGAGCGTCTTGAGGAGTTCCTCGGCGTCATGAAGGCCGGCGGGCGCTTCCAGCACCTAAAGGAGAGCCTCATCGACGCAGCCACCGCGGTCACCGGCTGCGGCCCCGCCTACGTCGATCTCTTCGTCGAGGCTCTCGCCGACGGAGCGGTGCTCCTCGGAGTGCCCAGGGCTCAGGCGACCGAGTTCGCCGCCCAGATGGTCGTGGGCTCCGCCAAGCTGATCCTCGAGAGCGGCAAGCATCCCGGACAGCTCAAGGACGCGGTATGCTCGCCCGCGGGCAGCACCATAGTCGGCGTCAAAGCGCTCGAGGAGGGCGCCTTCAGGGCGACCGTCATGAACGCCGTCATCGCAGCTTACGAGAAGAACAAGAAGCTCTAGCCTCTGAAACGGCCGCGCCGCGCGGCGCGGAAAAGATATGCCCGAAGTCTACAGAAACGGAAAAAAGAGCATAACCCTCGCGGAGCACGCGGGCTTCTGCTTCGGCGTAAAGCGCGCCGTAGACACCGCCCGCGTCGAGCTCGCGAAGGATGGCGAAGGCCCGCTCTACTGCCTCGGAGAGCTGATCCACAACCGCTCGGTCACCGAGGAGCTCGAGGCGATGGGGCTCAGGACGGTATCGTCTCCGTCCCAGGTCCCCGAAGGCTCGCGCGTCCTCATCAGGGCGCACGGAGAGCCCGCCTCCGCCTACAGGGAACTGGCTGAACGCGGGGTCCGCGTCATAGACGCGACCTGCGTCTTTGTCGAGCGCATACACGAGCTCGCGCGAGAGACCGAGAGGAGGGGGAGGAGGCTCGCCATAGTCGGCGACGGCTCCCACCCGGAGGTGATAGGCATACTCGGAAGCTCCGGCTGCGCGCTCGGAGCCGCCGACAGCCCCGAAGCTGCCGCCGCTCTCGCTGAAAAATGCGCGGATCTTCCCGTCACCCTGGCCGCCCAGACCACGATGACCGAGGCGCGCTTCTCCGCCTGCGCGGAGGAGTTCAGGCGCAGATGCCCCGATCTGGAGATCGAGAACACCATATGCCTCGCAACCAGGCAGAGGCAGGAGGCCGCCGCTAAGCTCGCCTCTGAGTCGGACTTCACGGTCGTCATAGGAGACCGCGGAAGCTCCAACTCGCGGAAGCTCTTCGACATATGCAAAGAGGCCTGCGAAAACACCGTTTTTGTTGAAAACTCCGCAGATTTGGACTTGAATATCTTGCGGAAATATAATAAGATAGGGCTTGCGGCGAGCGCATCCGCGCCCGAACGCATAATTAAGGAGGTTATTGCCAACATGAGTGAAGGATTCAACAAGAATCTGCAGAATGAAGAAATGAACGAAATGGCCGCTTACATGGACGAGATCGAAAAGTCCCTGAAGCTGCCGATGAGAGGCGAGGTCGTCACCGGCACCGCCGTCATCGTCACCCCCGACTATGTAGTCGTCAATCTCGGCTGCAAGAAGGACGGAATGATGCCCAAGGAAGAGACCGCTCTCGAAGAGGGAGTCTCCATGACCGACGCGTTCCATGAGGGAGACGAGATCCAGGCCAAGGTCGTAAAGACCGACGACGGAGACGGAAACATCCTCCTCTCCAACAAGAGGCTCCAGTCCGGCGAGCAGTGGGAAGAGCTCAACAGCTTCGTCGACAGCAAGGAGACCATCGACGTCACCCTCGTCAGAGAGGTCAAGGGCGGCGTCATCGCAACCTACAAAGAAGTATCCGGCTTCATCCCCATGTCTCATCTCTCCGATCACTTCGTGGAGCCTGAGAAGGTCGCCGAGTTCATCGGCAAGACCCTTCCCGTCAAGGTCACCAAGGTCGATCTCAAGAGAAACAAGGCCGTCTTCTCGCACAGGCTCTTCCTCCAGGAGGAAAAGGCCAAGAAGATCGCCGAGATCTGGGAGACCCTCAATGTTGGCGATGTAGTAGAAGGCAAGGTAATGAGGTTCACCGACTACGGCGCGTTCGTGGATATCGGCGGCATCGACGGCCTTCTCCATATTTCCGAGATCTCCTGGGGTAAGATCAAGCATCCGCAGGAGGTGCTCACCATCGGTCAGACCGTACAGGTCAAGATCCTCAGCATGAACGCCGAGAAGGGCAAGATCTCCCTCGGCATGAAGCAGAACAACCCCGAGCCCTGGTCCGTCATCGGCGAGAAGTACGCCGAGGGACAGATCATCGACGGCAAGGTAGTCCAGATCAAGGATTACGGCGCGTTCGTGGAGCTCTCTCCGGGACTTGACGGCCTCGTACACATCAGCGAGATCGCTCACAAGAGAGTCAACAAGATCACCGACGAGCTCTCCATCGGCCAGACCGTAAAGGCCAAGATCCTCGAGATCGACACCGAGAGAAGAAGGATCTCCCTCTCCATCAAGGCCTGCATCGACCCGAACGCCGAGCCCGCTCCCGCCGAGGAGACCGAGACCACTGAGGCGTAATCCAGCCAGTGCATCAGTATACCCGAAGCCCGAAAGGGCCTCGGGTTTTTTATACGCGCCTCAGGCTATACTGCCTATAAAACCGATAAATACTGTAGACAAAACAAGACCCTCTTGTAAAGAATACAATCAAATCTTTGATTGAATTTGTAGCATCCCTGTAATATTCTATATGAAGAAGAAAGGTGGTGGACCATGATGAAAAAACTGGTCATAAACAGCGCATGGTGCAAGGGCTGCGGTATCTGTGCCGCTTTCTGCCCCAAGGGTGCGCTGGAAGTCGTAAAAGAAAAGGTCCGTCGCAAGGAAGGCACCGACTGCATACTCTGCGGTCAGTGTGAGCTCCGCTGCCCGGACTACGCTATCTATGTTGATGAAACAAAGGAGGACGGCAATGCCTAAGAGAGTTCTTATGCAGGGCAATGAGGCCTGCGTTGAAGGCGCTATTGCCGCCGGAATGAGATTCTTCGCCGGTTACCCGATCACCCCGTCCACGGAGATCGCTGAGGTCAGCGCCGTTCGTCTGCCTCAGGTCGGCGGACACTTCGTACAGATGGAGGACGAGATCGCTTCCATCGCATGCGCCATCGGAGCTTCCACCGCCGGCGCAAAGGCCATGACCGCTACCAGCGGCCCGGGATTCTCCCTCAAGCAGGAGAACCTCGGCTACGCCTGCCTCACCGAGATCCCCCTCGTGGTGGTCGACGTTCAGCGCAGCGGCCCGTCTACCGGTCTTCCCACTTCTCCCTCCCAGGGCGACGTCATGATGTCCCGCTGGGGAACCCACGGAGATCACCCCATCATCGTAATCTCTCCGTCCTCCGTCAAGGAGACCTATGAGCTCGCGATCAGGTGCTTCAACCTCGCCGAGAAGTACAGGCAGCCGGTCATCTTCCTCATGGACGAGATTGTAGGACACCTCAGAGAAGGCATCGAGATCCCCGAGAACGTCGAGACCGTAGACCGTCCGACCGTCGAGCATCCGACCGCCAAGCTCGCCGCCTATCACGTCGAGCCGGGCCAGCTCGTCCCCGCTATGGCTCCGTTCGGACACGGCCAGAGATACAACATCTCCGGACTCTTCTCCAACGAGAAGGGCTTCCCGACCAACTCCAACGAGCTGACCGAGGAGAAGATGCAGAGGATCATGCACAAGATCTCCGACAACTACGACGATATCGTCCAGGTCGAGGAGACCGGTCTCGAAGACGCCGAGGTCGCGGTGTTCTGCTACGGCGGAACCACCAGAGCCGCTATCACCGCCGTTGAGGAAGCCAGAGCCAAGGGCATCAAGGCCGGGATCTTCCGTCCCGTCACCATCTGGCCCTTCGCCGAGAGGGAACTCGACGCGGTATGCAAGAAGGTCAAGAAGATCGTTGTCGCCGAGCACAACTACGGACAGCTCCTCCACGAGGTCGAGCGCGTGGCTCAGGGCCGCTGCAAGATCAGCTTCATCGGCAAGGTGAACGGAACCGTCATCACCCCCGACGAGATTCTCGCGAAGATAGAGGAGGAATAGACCATGGCAGGAGTTAACATGACAGGTGTGAGCCCCAAGACTGCTCAGGTCTCGGATCTCATCTGGAAATATATGCGCCCGGAGAACATGCCGCACATCTGGTGCCCGGGCTGCGGTCACGGAATCATTATGAGAGAAGTCGCCCAGGCCGTTGAGAACCTCGGCATCGACAGGGACAAGCTGATGATCGTATCCGGCATCGGCTGCTCCAGCCGCGCCGCCGGCTACATGGACGCCAACACTCTCCACACCACTCACGGCAGAGCCATCGCCTTCGCGACCGGCATCAAGATCGCCAATCCTGAGCTCGAGGTCATCGTGCTCACCGGCGACGGAGACGCTTCCGCTATCGGCGGAAACCACCTCATCCACGCCTGCCGCAGGAACATCGGACTCACCGTAGTCGTGATGAACAACAGCATCTACGGAATGACCGGCGGACAGTACTCCCCGACCACCCCGACCGGAGAGTTCGGAACCACCGCTCCCTACGGAAACATCGACAGAGACTTCGACGTGGCTCAGCTCGCCATCGGCGCCGGCGCCACCTACGCGGCCAAGGGCAGCGTCTATCACGTGCCCCAGACCGTGAAGCTCATCGAGAACGGCATCAAGCACAAGGGATTCTCCATCATCGACGTGGCTGACGTCTGCCCGACCTATTATGGCCGCAAGAACAAGAAGGGCAGTGCCGTAAACATGATGCAGTATCAGAAGGACAACATGGTACCCGCGGACAAGGCCAAGACCATGACCGAAGAGGAGCTCAAGGGCAAGATCGTCGTCGGACTTCTCAAGGAGACCGAGTATCCCGAATACACCGAAGAGTACCAGAAGATCATCGACAGATTCGTGAAGGGGGCTAAATAAATGAGCAAAATGGAACTTCGTCTCGCCGGAAGCGGCGGACAGGGAGTGATCCTCGCTACCGTAATTCTCGCGGAGGCCGCCGTCATCGCAGGTAAGTACACCGCTCAGAGCCAGTCCTACGGACCCGAGGCCAGAGGCGGCAGCGCCAAGGCCGAGGTCATCATCTCCGATGACCCCATCGGATTCACCAAGGTCCAGAAGCCGAGCTTCCTGATGGCTCTCACCCAGGATTCTCTCAACAAGTACGGCAAGAACCTTCCCGAGGGCTGCATCGTCGTCGTGGATGATTCCATCGAGCATATCCCCGACATGCCCGGCTGCAAGGTCCTCACGCTGCCCATCCTCTCCACCGCGAGAGAAAAGGTCGGCAGGGCCCAGACCGCGAACATCGTCGCGGTAGGCGCTATCAACGACCTGCTCCACCTCGTCGACCACGAGCACCTCAGAGAGGCCGTTCTGAGCCGCATTCCCAAGGGAACTGAGGAACTCAACATGAAGGCCCTCGAGATGGGCATGGCGCTCAACGCTTCTGTATAAGAGAAAGGATCAACAGTTATGAAGATTCATGAGTATCAGGCCAAGGAGCTGATGGGAGCTTACGGCATCCCTGTACCCTCCGGGACTCTGGCTCTCACCGCGGACGAGGCCTATGAGGCCGCCAAGAATATCGGTCCCTGCGTCATCAAGGCGCAGATCCATTCCGGCGGACGCGGCAAGGGCGGCGGAGTAAAGTTCGCCAAGACCCCTGAGGAAGCCAGAGAGATCGCCGAGAAGATGATCGGCATGACCCTCGTCACCAAGCAGACCGGAGCCGAGGGCAAGGTCGTTCACAAGGTCCTCGTCACCGAGGCCAACGACATCAAGAAGGAGTACTACCTCTCCGTGACCGTCGACAACGCCAACGCCTGCCTGGTCATCATCGGCAGCGGCGAGGGCGGCACCGAGATCGAAGAGGTCTCCGAGAAGCACCCCGAGCTCATCGTCACCGAGAAGGTCTCCGTATATCAGGGATATCACGCCTACAACGGCTACGAGGTAGCCAGGAAGATGGGCATCCCCGCGGCCCTCACCAAGGACTTCGTCAAGATCCTCGGCAACATGGTCAGGATGATGATGGACAAGGACTGCTCCCTCATCGAGATCAACCCGCTCGTGGAGACCGCCGACGGAAAGCTCCTCGCGCTCGACGCGAAGGTCAACTTCGACGACAGCGGACTCGTAAGGCATCCCGAGCTTGAAGAGCTCAGGGACATCGACGAGGAAGATCCGAAGGAGTACAAGGCTTCCCTCTACGACCTGAACTACATCAGCCTGTTCGGAAACATCGGCTGCCTGGTAAACGGCGCAGGCCTCGCCATGGCGACCATGGACACCATCAACAAGTTCGGCGGAAGCCCCGCGAACTTCCTCGATCTCGGCGGATCCACCACCGAGGACAAGGTAGCTGCCGCTCTGGAGATCCTCATGACCGACCCGCACGTCGAGGTCATCATGATCAACATCTTCGGAGGCATCGTCAAGTGCGACCTCATCGCCAGCGGTATCGTCAGCGCCTGCGGCAAGCTCGGCCTCAAGGTCCCGATGATCGTAAGGCTCGAGGGAACCAACGTGGACGCCGGAAAGAAGATCCTCGCCGAGTCCGGACTCAACATCATCCCCGCTAAGGACCTTGCCGACGCGGCTCACAAAGCCGTCGAGGCCGCTAAGGGAGGTGCAAAATAATGAGCATTCTAGTAGATAAGAATACAAAAGTCATCGTCCAGGGAATCACCGGCGGACAGGGAAGGTTCCACACCGAGCAGATGCTCGCCTACGGCACCAACATCGTCGCGGGAGTTACCCCGGGCAAGGCCGGACAGGAAGTCTGCGGAGTCCCCGTATTCGACACCGTAAAGGCCGCCAAGGAGGCCACCGGAGCCAACGCTTCCATCCTCTACGTGCCCCCCAAGTTCGCTGCCGACTCCATCTTCGAGGCGATCGACGCTGAGATCCCGTTCGTGGTCTGCATCACCGAGCACATCCCCGTTCTCGACATGGCCAAGGTCAAGAACTACATGGTAGGCAAGAGCACCGTGCTTCTCGGCGGCAACTGCCCCGGAATCATCTCCCCGGGCAAGTGCAAGATGGGAATCATGCCCGGCTACATCTGCAAAGAGGGACACGTCGGCGTAGTGTCCCGCTCCGGAACCCTCACCTATGAAGCTATCAACCAGCTCTCCGTAAGGGGCATCGGACAGTCCACCGCTGTCGGCATCGGCGGAGACCCGATCAAGGGCCTGAGCCACGTCGACGTTCTGAAGATGTTCAACGAGGATCCCGACACCTACGCTGTCGTCATGATCGGTGAGATCGGCGGAAGCGGAGAGGAAGAGGCCGCTGAGTACATCAGAGAGCACATGGACAAGCCGGTAGTGGCGTTCATCGCCGGCCAGTCCGCTCCTCCGGGAAAGAGAATGGGCCACGCAGGCGCCATCATCTCCGGCGGAAAGGGAACCGCCGCAGGCAAGATCGCCGCTCTCGAGAGCGTCGGCGTGTCTGTCGCCCCGACTCCCGACCTCATCGGCGAGTACCTCGTCGAGGCCGTCAAGAAGGCCGGCATCTACGAGAAGTGCCTCACCGAGTAACCGGAAGGCTGACCGCAGAACAGCATAAAAGCTTTCAGAGACCCGCGCTTAGGCGCGGGTCTTTGTGATATAATACAAACGGCAACATTTCTCTTTTATCACCAAGGAGGAAATATGGATTTCAAAAAGTATACCGATGCCGTCGACCGCGAGGCCGAGGTCATCCTCAAGGCGTCAGACGCAGTATGGGACGCCGCCGAGACCGCTTTCGGCGAGTTCAAGTCCATGGACGCGCTCTGCGAAGCGCTGAAGTGCGAGGGCTTTGAGGTCGAGCAGGGAGTGGGCGACGTTCCCACCGCCTTCACCGGCCGCTTCGGCCACGGCAAGCCCATGGTGGGCTTCCTCGGCGAGTACGACGGACTCTCCGGACTCTCCCAGGTCAGCGGCTGCCCGGTCAACAACCCGGTAGTTCCCGGCGGCGTAGGCCACGGCTGCGGACACAATCTGCTCGGCGCGGGCTCCCTCGGCGCGGCTATCGCCGTCAAGGAGTATCTCCAGCAGACCGGCAAGGAAGGCACCGTGATCTTCTACGGCTGCCCGGGCGAGGAGGGCGGCTCCGGCAAGGCCTTCATGGCCAGAGAGCACGTCTTCGACGAGTGCGACTTCTGCATCACCTGGCACCCCGGCACCACCAACTCCGTCTGGAACACCTCTTCCAACGCGAACTTCCAGGTGCTATACAAGTTCGACGGACTCGCCGCTCACGCGGCCGGCGCTCCGCACCTCGGCAGAGGCGCTCTCGACGCCGTCACCCTCATGAACGTCGGCGTGCAGTTCCTCAGAGAGCACGTCATTCCCGAGGTGAGGATGCACTACGCGGTCACCGACACCGGCGGATATTCCCCCAACGTCGTTCAGCCGCACGCTGAGGTGCTCTATCTGCTCAGAGCTCCCGAGGTCTCCATCGTCAGAGACGTCTACGCCAGGGTCAACGACATCGCCAAGGGCGCCGCACTGATGACCGGCACCAAGCTCACGATAGACTTCATCAAGGGCTGCTCCAACTTCATCGTCAACCACGTGCTCTCCGAGGAGCTCCAGAAGTCCCTCGCCAAGTACGAGATCCCCAGGCTCACCGAGGATGAGAGGAAGTTCCTCGAGGAGCTCCAGGCCAATGTGCTCCCCGAGCAGAGATCCGACAGCCTCACCAAGACCGTCAAGCTGCTCAAGGGCGAGGACAGGGCGATGGTCGAGAGCCACATCGGCGAGCTCTATCACGACTTCATCGTTCCTCTCGAGTACAACCCGCAGCCCCAGGCCGGCTCCACCGACGTCTCCGACGTATCTTGGATCTGCCCGACCGGCCAGATCGGCACCGCCACCTGGATGGCCGTAACCCCGGGCCACAGTTGGCAGGTCGTCGCCCAGGGCAAGGAGAGCGTAGCCAAGAAGGCGACCCTCTACGCCGCCAAGGTCATGGCCGACGCCGCTCTCGAGGTCATGAACGATCCCGAGAAGCTCGCCGCCGCCAAGGCCGAGCTCAAGAAGAGCTGCCCGAACGGCTACGACTGCCCGATCCCCGCGGGAGTCAAGCCCAGAGCCATCGGCGACCTCAAGGCAAAGTAAAGAGACGCCGCTTTAAAGATGAACAGGATCCGGCGCTTCCCGAGCGGAGGCGCCGGGTCTTTTCATGTTTTGGGGAGGGGCTCCTTACCCCGCGCACGCCGCGCCCGGAAGCTGCTCTAAGGCGGTGGCTTAGCGCCCGGGGCGTATAGGTCTATCTATTACGCGCGCTAATAAATACTGATAGCGCATGAGATAATTCAATAATTGATATAATAACCCGGAGGCATTATAATATTATCGCATGAATAAGGCGCTCCGGACGGCCTATAGGGGCGGAACCGGGCGTCTGCCGCGGTCCCCGCGAGAGGGACCGGGCGTTTAGAGTATCATTCAAAGAAGGAGGATGTAGAATGGATTTCAAAAAGTATACCGATGCCATCGACCGCGAGGCTGAAGTAATCCTCGGCGCTTCCGACAAGGTATGGGACGCCGCTGAGACCGCATTCGACGAGTACAAGTCCATGGACGCTCTCTGCGAGGCTCTCGAGAAGGAAGGCTTCACCGTGGAAAAGGGCATCGGCAAGGTTCCGACCGCTTTCAGCGGACGCTTCGGCCACGGCAAGCCGGTGGTAGGCCTGCTCGGCGAGTATGACGGACTTTCCGGACTCTCCCAGGTCAGCGGCTGCCCGGTCAACAACCCGGTAGTCCCCGGCGGCGTAGGCCACGGCTGCGGACATAACCTGCTCGGCGCGGGCGCTCTCGGCGCTGCGATCGCCGTCAAGGAGTATCTCCAGGATACCGGCAAGGAAGGCACCGTCGTATTCTACGGCTGCCCGGGCGAGGAAGGCGGCTCCGGCAAGGCCTTCATGGCCAGAGAGGGAGTCTTCGACGAGTGTGATTTCTGCATCACCTGGCATCCCGGCGCCACCAACTCCGTAAGCACCGGTTCCTCTCTCGCGAACTATCAGGTCCTCTATAAGTTCGACGGTCTCGCCGCTCACGCGGCCGGCGCTCCGCACCTCGGCAGAGGCGCTCTCGACGCCGTCACCCTGATGAACGTAGGCATCCAGTTCCTCAGAGAGCACGTCATCCCCGAGGCCAGAATGCACTATGCCGTCACCGATACCGGCGGATATTCCCCCAACGTCGTCCAGCCGCACGCTGAGGTACTCTATCTGCTCAGAGCCCCCGAGACTCCGCAGGTCCAGAGCATCTTCGAGAGGGTCAACGACATCGCTCAGGGCGCCGCTCTGATGACCGGCACCAAGATGAGCTACGACTTCATCAAGGCCTGCTCCAACATCATCCTCAACGACGTTCTCGGCGAGCAGCTCCAGAAGTCCCTTGAGAAGTACGAGCCGCCCAAGCTCACTCCGGACGAAGAGAAGTTCCTGACCGAGCTCGACAAGACCATCGGGCCCGAGCAGAGGACCGACGGCCTCAAGAACAGCCTCAAGTTCCTCAAGGGCGAGGAGCATGACTTCGTAGAGAAGCACGTTGGCGAGCTCTACCACGACTTCGTGGTGCCCTACGCTTACAACGGACAGGCGAGCCCCGGCTCCTCCGACGTAGGCGACGTCTCCTGGGTATGCCCGACCGCTCAGATCTCCACCGCGACCTGGATGGCTTCCACCCCCGGCCACAGCTGGCAGGTAGTAGCTCAGGGCAAGGAGAGCGTAGCTCACAGAGCCACCCTCTACGCCGCCAAGGTCATGGCTGACACCTGCCTCGAGGTCATGAACAACCCCGAGCAGCTGCAGGCCGCCAAGGACGAGTACAAGAAGAGAGTGCCCAACGGCTACAAGTGCCCGATCCCCGCAGGCGTAAAGCCCAGATCCCTCACCAAGCTCTAATCGGGCTGCAGGAGGTCATAAGATCTAAAAAAAAGCGCCCCGCTTAACGCGGGGCGCTTTTCCGTAATACGGAGTCCCGCCTTTTCCGCGGGGCGCTGCCTCAATAAAAGCCCCCGCGTCGGGCGCGGGGGCTTTCAGTGTCTCAATGATCAGTACGGGTCTGCATACGCTCCCGGGGACACTCCGTCCCTGTAGATCGCCTCGAAGACGTCGAAGATCCCGTCCTCCTCCAGACCGTAGGCCCAGCAGCAGCTGCCGGCCAGGTCATAGTAGTAGACGTAGCTCAGGCGGTTCGCTATGGAGCGGCTGTCCTCGAGCCAGCAGACCTTGCGAACGCCCTCGGCGGTGACGTACTCGAGGAAGTACTGCCCGTCCTCGCTGAGCCACTCCGGGGTGACGCCGGTCTTCCCGACGATCTCCCTGATCTTCTCCATGCCGTAGGTGTAGACGCGCTCGCCCGAGCCGCTGATCACGCCGAGGTTCTGCCCCTGATCGTTGACGGGATAGAGCCTGGTGTAGAAGGGCATGCCCATCACGAGCTTATCGGCGGGGACCATCTCAAGAAGCTCCTCGACCTCCGCGGTGTACCAGCCCTGCGGGGATACTGAGCCCGCGTAGAGGCTGCCGTTGTAGTGGTGGTCGTAGGTCATGACCATGAGGTAGTCGACGAGCTCGCCGAGCCTCTCGTAGTCGTACATCTTGTTGTAGTCCTCGTTGATGAGGGTGTCGATCGAGAGGGTGATCCCCATCTCGCCGCAGTAGTCGCTCAGGGTCTCGATGAAGGCCGTGAGCCCGTCGCGGTCGGAGTTCTGCAGGAACTCGAAGTCTATGTTTATGCCGTCGAGGTCGTAGAGCGCCGCGTAGAAGAGAAGCTGCGCCGCCATCTTATCCCTCATGGCGGGATCCGCGAGGAGGCCCGATGTGTAGGTCTGCCAGGCGTTGTTGTCGCTTACGTTGTTCTTGAAGGTCGCCCAGACCCTGAAGCCCCTCTCGTGGGCGAGGTCCACGAAGCCGCGGTCCTCGTAGCTGCTGATGGCGCCGTCCCCGTTGAGCCTGCCGTAGTGCCACATGGGCGCGACTACGTCGATGCCGCCGGTCTCGTCGGGCGGAAGCGGGCTGATGCCGCTCGCGCTGACCTGCTCCCAGACGAGGTTGAACTTATCGCTGAAGGGCTTGCTGTTCTTCGCGGAGAATACGAAGTCGTACTCCCTTTCGCCTCCCTCGGAGCGCTTCACCGCGTCCTTCGCGACGTAGCAGATCTCTCCGGACATGGTCTCGACCTTGCAGAAGCTCGGCGTGTATCCAAGGACGCGCACGAGATCTCCGTCCCTCAGCTCGAGGTTCTCGCCGCTGCCTTCCGCGACGGAGCCCGCGGCGGGGACGTCGCCGTCTATCCTCGCGAGGCCGTCCTCGTTCTCGTCCTCGATGTAGACCTCGTTGATGTCGGTTGGCTCGGAGTTCGGGATGCCGCTGCCGCCGTCGGTGCTGAAGCTCAGCCCCGTGAGTCCGCTCATGAGGTTGAGGTTCACGCAGAGCGAATAGCCCTCCCCGAAGGGTATGTTCTTCAGCGGGGCGTAGCAGCTGCCGGCGTTCTCCTTGATGAAGGAGGTGACATAGTCGCCCGCGATCATGAGCTCCATGTCAGCGGGTTCGAATATTATCCTTGACGCCGCCCTGTCTATGATCCAGGAGCCGCGGGGGGCGATCTCCTCGAAGTCGTCGAGCTTGATGTAGACGCTGCCCTTGAGCGTGCAGGCCTGATAGCCGGTGCGCTCCCCGTTCAGGAAGACCTCGGCGTAGTTGTACTCGTCCTGAAGCGGCTCGTGCGGCTCCTCCGCCTCCTCCGCGTAGGAGAAGAGAGTGGACGGAGCGGCGCCGGTCAGGGAGAGCGGCGAAGCGGCCAGGGCAGCCGAGAGCAACAGCGCCGCGCAGCCGAGCGCCGCTTTTCTGAAAAATCTTTTGTAAGTCATTTTTTTGTACATACAGTTATTGTACAATATATGCATAAGGATGTAAAAGGGAAAAGAGGCTCCATATATGATACGAACTCAGACGGACATTTTTCTCATAGTCATAACCGCGCTCGCGGCCCTGAGCCTGCTCGCGCTCTTCGCGGCGCTCAGCGCCATCCTCAGGCTCAGAAAGGAGCTCGCCTCCTCGAGAAAGGAGGGCGGCGAGCTGCGCCGCGGCCTCGACGATCTGAGGCGCGACATAGAGGAGGGAAGGCGGGACATCGACGGCTTCTACGCGGTCACGGAGGGCCTGAGGAGCAGCGTCGAGAACCAGCTCTCCTCCATGCGCCGCGAGAACTCCGAGCAGATGGAGCGCATGAGGCTCACCGTGGACGAGAAGCTGCAGCGCACCCTCGACGACAGGCTGAGCCGCTCCTTCGAGAGCGTCAGGCAGAGCCTCGACTCTGTCTACCGCGGGCTCGGCGAGATGCAGAGCCTCGCGGAGGGCGTCGGAGATCTCAAAAAGGTGCTATCGGGCGTCAAGACCCGCGGTATACTCGGCGAGATAAGGCTCGGCGCCATACTCTCGCAGATACTCTCCCGCGAGCAATACGACGAGAACGTCGCGACCGTGCCGGGCAGCCGCGAGAGGGTGGAGTTCGCGGTCAAGATGCCGGGCAGCGGCAGAGGCTTCGTCTATCTGCCTATAGACTCCAAATTCCCCGCAGACCGCTACGAACAGCTCACAGCGGCCTACGAAAGCGGGCGAAAAGATGATATAATCGAAGCGAGAAAGGCTCTGGCCGCGGCCGTGAGGAGCGAGGCGAAGGACATCTCGGGCAAGTACGTCGAGATCCCCTACACCACGGACTTCGCGGTGATGTTCCTGCCCTTCGAGGGCCTCTACTCCGAGGTCGTGAACCTCGGGCTGCTCGAGGAGCTCCAGCGCAGCTACAGAGTGATGGTAGCCGGCCCCTCGACCATGGCGGCCCTGCTCAATTCCCTGCAGATGGGCTTCAGGACCCTCGCGATACAGAAGAACGCCTCTGAGGTCTGGAGGGTGCTCGGCGGTGTCAAGAGCGAGTTCGACAAGTTCGAGGGAGTGCTCATCGCCGCCCAGCAGAAGCTCGGCCAGGCGAATGCCGAACTCGACAAGCTCGTCGGGGCGAGGACAAGAGCCATACAGAAGAAGCTCGGGCAGATGCAGGAGCTCGAGGGCGGCGCGGCCTCCTATGAGGACGACATCGACCTCAGCGTGAGCCTGATGAGCCAAGAGGGGGAGGAGATGCCCCATTGAACATATTCGCGATAGCGGACCTTCACCTCTCGCTGGGTGAGTCCGTCGACAAACCCATGGACGTATTCGGCTCCTCGTGGGACGATTACGAGCGGCGCCTCGCGGACAACTGGAGGAAGCTCGTGGAGCCGGAGGATCTGGTCCTCATACCGGGAGACATAAGCTGGGCGATGCGCCTCGAGGACGCGCTGCCCGATTTGGCGTGGATCGACCGCCTGCCCGGGCACAAGCTCATACTCAAGGGCAACCACGACCTCTGGTGGACCGGGATAGGGCGCATGCAGGGGCTCTTCGAGAGCATCACCTTCATGCAGCACAGCGCCTACGCGGGCGAGGGCTTCGTCGTGGCCGGGACCAGGGGCTGGATACTGCCCGAGGATCCCGCCTTCACGGAGCGCGACGCCGCGGTCTACAGGCGCGAGCTGCTCAGGCTCGGGATGTCCATAGACGCCGCGAAAAAGGAGCTCGCAAAGTCGGAAGGGGAGCGCCCGCTGCTCATAGGCATGACCCATTATCCTCCCTGCAGCCTGATACAGCCTTCGAGCGCCTTCACCGGCATGTTCTCCGCGGCGGGCTTCGACACGGTGGTCTACGGCCACCTTCACGGCCAGCAGGCCTTCGCGGGAGCCTTCGAGGGAGAGTTGGACGGCGTTCGCTACAGGCTCTGCTCGCTCGACCGCCTCTCCTGCGTCCCGATGCTTGTCGCCAGGCTGTGAGGCGGCGCTCAGGTTGACAATATCGGCGGAATCTATAAAATGTGATACATGAGCTTCGCTTCGGTCGAATTCGTCATATTCTTCGCCGCGCTGCTCGCTCTGTGGTATTCCTTCGGAGGAAGGCTGCAGAGGGGGCTTCTTTTGCTTGCGAATATGGTGTTCTACTCCTCGGCGGGGCTGCGGGGGCTCGCCTACATGCTGCTCACCGCGCTGGCGACCTACGCCTCCGCCCGCGCCATAGACGGGATCTACGGGCGCTCTGACGCGGAGATCGCGGCGCGGAAGTCTGAGCTCTCCAAGGACGAGAGGAAGGCCCTCAAGGCAGCCGCCAAGGCCTCGGCTAAGCGCGTGCTCGTGCTCTGCCTCATCCTCGACATAGGCATACTCGCGGCGGTCAAGTACAGCCGCATGTTCATAAAGAGCGTTCCGGCCTGGCTCGGGGCTCCTCTGGCGGTGTCCTTCTACACCTTCATGGCGGTGGCTTATCTGGTGGACGTCTACTGGAAGCGCTTCCCGGCGGAGAAGGACATAGTCCGCTTCCTGACGTTCATAAGCTTCTTCCCGCAGATGGTGCAGGGACCGATAAGCCGCTACGGCGATCTCTCGGCCACGCTCTTCGAGAGGCACGGCTTCGACGCCGCGTCCTTCCGCGCGGGGCTGCTCAGGGCGCTCTGGGGCTATTCGAAGAAGCTCATCATCGCGGACAGGCTCGCTCCGCTCATCAGGACCGTGAGCGGCTCGCCCGCCCAGTACCGCGGGGCTTACGTACTGATACTCGTCGCCGCGTACGCGGTGCAGCTCTACGCCGACTTCACGGGGGGCATCGACATCACGATAGGCATCTCGCGCATGCTCGGGATAAGGGTGACCGAGAACTTCAGGCGCCCGTACTTCTCCAAGAGCACTGCCGAGTACTGGAGGCGCTGGCACATCACCATGGGAAGCTGGTTCCGCGACTACGTCTTCTATCCGCTCTACACCTCGAAGGCGGTCAGCGGCATGTCCAGAAAGCTGCGCGAGGCAGGGCATCCCGCCGCGGCGCAGAGGATAAGCATGTGGCTCTGCACCATGCTGGTCTGGGCGCTCACCGGCCTCTGGCACGGCGCGAGCATGAACTTCGTGGTGTGGGGCCTCGGCAACGGCCTCATCATAATGATCTCGCAGGAGCTCGCTCCCGCGTACAAGGCGTTCCACGCGCGCTTCAGCGGCCTTTCGGGGAATACGGCCTACAAGGCCTTCTGCTGCCTCAGGACAGCGTTCCTGATGTCCGCGCTCAACGCGCTCGACGTATATCCCGGCTCGGGCAACGCTCTCGCTCAGCTGCTGAGCGTCTTCAGGGCCGGCAACTGGTCCGAAGCCTTCACGGCCGCCGCGGGCTCGCTCGGGCTCGCGCCCCACGACTGGGCAGCCGTGGCTTTGGGGACCGCCGCGATGCTCTGCTTCAGCCTCGCGGAGAGGAAGAGGGGTCTCTTCGACGCTGCAGCGGAGAAGCCGCTCCTGTCCTACGCCGTAGGGACGGCGCTCGCGCTGGCGGTGCTGGTCTTCGGCGCCTACGGCATAGGCTTCGACGCCTCGCAGTTCATCTATAACCAGTTTTAGCAGTATTCCCCGCGCGGCAGAACGCCGCGGCGGGCGCAGATCCGGATGACAGCAAAGCTCACGAAGATCTTAATAAAGACCGCGGTCTTCCTCGCGCTGCTCAGCCTGTGCACGGGGCTTCTCATGCCCAAGTACGTTGAGAGTCTCGAGGAGGGCTCCTTCATCGCGGAGTATTACCGCGAGGAGGTCCCGCACGACGTGCTCTTCGTTGGCGACTGCGAGGCCTACGGCAACTTCTCGCCGGCGGCGATCTGGCAGCGCTCGGGGATAAGCAGCTTCGTGCGCGGGAGCGCCCAGCAGCTCATACCGCAGACCTACTGGCTCGCGGCTGAGATGCTCGAGAGGGAGACGCCGAAGCTCCTCGTCGTGAACGTTCTCGCCATGACAGAGCCCGAACAGACCAACGAGGCCTACAACCGCATGACCGTCGACGGAATGCGGCTCTCGAAGTACAAGATAGGAGCCGCTCTCGCCTCGATGACGGAGGAGGAGAGCCTGAGCTCGTACCTCGTCCCGCTGCTGCGCTTCCACTCCAGGTGGAGTGAGCTCAGTTCCGAGGACTTCAGGTATCTCTTCGGAAAGCCGCTCGTCTCCCACAGCGGCTACCTGCTCGAGACCGGGGTCAAGCCCGCCGAGAACGTCCCCAAGGGGCGGCCTCTTGGCGACTACAGCTTCAGCGGGAAGAACCTCGAGTACCTGGGGCGCATCGCCGATCTCTGCGAGGAGAAGGGCGTCAGGCTGCTGCTCGTGAAGGCGCCCACCGTCTATCCCTACTGGTACCCGCAGTGGGACGAAAACGTGAAGAGCTTCGCCGCGGAGCGCGGCGTTGACTATATCAACCTGCTCGAGCTCTCGGACGAGATAGGGCTCGACATGATGACCGACACCTACGACGCCGGGCTGCACCTGAACGTCTCCGGAGCCGAGAAGCTCAGCTTCTGGTTCGCTGACATGCTTAAGGAGCGCTACGGGCTCGAAGGACACGCGGGAGATCCCGCCTACGAGGCAGCCTGGGCCGAGAAGCTCGGGCGCTACGAGGCTGCGAAAGCCGCGGGATACGCCGCTCAGGGCGCTGCTGAAGCCGCTCCGGCTGGGCAGCCCGCCGGCGGAAAGATCTGAGAGGAGGCCGAGATGACAAGAAACGTCCTCAGCTGGCTCGAGGCCAGCGAGAAGAACTGCCCGGACAGGGCGGCGTTCACCGACCCCGAAAGGAGCCTCAGCTTCGCAGAGTTCGCGGGGGCTGCCAGGCGCGGAGGAAGCTTCATAGCCTCGCGGGCGCCTCAGAGGACTCCAATCCTGATATTCATGGAAAAGAGCGTCAGCGCGGCGGTCGCGATGTTCTCGGCTGTCTACGCGGGATGCTTTTACAGCTTCCTGGAGGCGAACCAGCCTCCCGCGAGGATCGCGCGCATCATAGAAAAGCTCGGCCCCTCGCTCATCATAGCGGATGATCCTGAGGCTCTCGGAGTAGTCATCGCGCAGGGCTTCAGCGAGACGGAGAGCGAACAGGGCTGCGGCGTCCCGGTCTTCGGCTTCGGCGAGCTGGCCGGGGCGTCCGAGGACCCGGAGCTTCTCGCCGCGAGGCGCGCCGCCTCCATGGACACCGATCCGCTCTACGTCAACTTCACCAGCGGCAGTACCGGCACCCCCAAGGGCGTCACCGTCTGCCACAGGTCCGTCATAGACTTCATCCCCGATTTCACGGAGATCTTCGGGATCGACGGCACGGACGTCCTGGCCAACCAGGCGCCGTTCGACTTCGACGTCTCGGTCAAGGACATCTACAGCGGCATCTGCAGGGGCGCCGAGGTGCTCCTCATACCGCGCGAGTACTTCAGCATACCCGCGAAGCTCATGGACTACCTGGCTGACCACGGCGCGACGAACTGCACCTGGGCGGTCAGCGCCATGTGCTTCGTCTCCGTCATGAACGGCTTCGAGTACAGGCTCCCGGACAAGATACGCAGGGTCATGTTCAGCGGCGAGGTCATGCCGGTCAAGCACCTCAACAAGTGGAAGCGCTTCCTGCCGGACGCCATGTACGTCAACCTCTACGGGCCGACCGAGATCACCTGCAACTGCAGCTACTACATACTCGACCGCGAGTTCGAGAAGGGCGACGTGATACCCGCCGGCAAGGCCTTTCCCAACGAGGAGGTCTTCCTGCTGGACGATGAAGACAGGCTCGTGACCGAGCCCGGGGCCGAGGGCGAGATCTGCGTCTGCGGGACCTGCCTCGCGCTGGGCTACTACGGAGACCCCGAGCGCACCGCCGAGGCCTTCGTGCAGGATCCGCTCGAGAAGCGCTGGCCGAAGACGATGTACCGCACCGGCGACCTCGGAAGGTGGGACGAGAACGGCGATCTGGTCTACGTGTCCCGCAAGGACTTCCAGGTCAAGCACATGGGCCACCGGATCGAGCTCGGCGAGATCGAGAACGCCGCGATGCGCAGCGACGAGGTCAGCCGCGCCTGCTGCATATACGACGAGTCGAAGTCGAGGCTCTATCTCTTCTACACCGGAAGCCTCGAGAAGGAGGCGCTCGCAGGGCTGCTCGCAAGAGACCTGCCTCCCTTCATGCATCCGTCCGTCACGATGCGCGTGGACGAGATGCCCATGACCAAGAACGGAAAGATAGACAGAAAGGCTCTGATGGAGCTCTACGCGGCCTCGAGAAAGGCCCGCTGAACTTGGAGGACCCCATGGAATCAAGCGTCTTTGAAAAGCTCACGGCGGAGGGCGCGAGCCCCTGCTTCGTATTCGATACCGACGCGCTGAGGGCGCGCGCGAGGGAGATCCGCGATATGCTCTCTCCGGCCGCGAGGCTCTGCTACTCGATCAAGGCCAACCCCTTCTTCATACCCGAGCTGGCGGACATCGCGGACGCGCTCGAGGTCTGCAGCCCGGGCGAGCTCGAGATCTGCAGGGCTTACGGCGTCGATCCCGCCAAGATCATCTATTCCGGCGTGAACAAGGAGAGGTGGGACATCAAGGCCGCGGCCGAATACGGCGCCGGCACCTTCACCGCGGAATCCCTCAGGCAGCTCGCCTATCTGAACGACGAGGGCGTGTCGAGAGGTAAGAGGCTTCCCGTGCTCCTTCGCCTCAACGGGGGCACCCAGTTCGGCATGTCCGCGGAGGACCTCGAGGCGGCCGTGAGAGCCCGCGGAGAGCTCGCCGGCGTGGAGATCGCCGGCCTGCACTTCTTCCAGGGCACGCAGCGCAAGGAGAAGCGGCAGGCGGAGGACGCCCGCTTCCTGACGGAGTTCCTCGCCTCCTTCGAGGAGAGGACGGGCTTCCGCTTCGGGCGCCTGGAATACGGCCCGGGGCTCAAGGTCCCGTATTTCGAGGGCGACGACTTCTCCGACACTCTGGCTCCCGCGAGGGCGCTCGCGGAGCTGCTTCCCCCGCTCGCCGAGGGGCGGGAGCTCACGGTCGAGATGGGCCGCTTCATCGCGGCCGAGTGCGGCTTCTACCTCAGCCGCGTCATGGACATAAAGGAGAACGGCGGGATCTGCCACGCCATACTCGACGGAGGCATGAACCACCTCGTCTACTACGGGCAGACCATGGCCATGAAGACCCCGAAGATGTTCAGGATCCCGGGCTGCGAGGGCCCGGAGGGTCTTCGGACGTCCGGCGAAGCGGGCGGGCTGAGCGGCTCTGACACCGACGGACTTCACGGCGGATCCGTGCTTCCCATTCCCGGCGCTGTCCGCGGCCGCAAATGGTTTTTGTATGGCTCACTCTGCTCCATCCATGATATAATCTGCAAGGACGTGCCCTTCGACGAGCTCGCGGCCGGAGACTTCATAGTCTTCGAGAACTGCGGAGCCTACTCGGTCACCGAGGGCATCTACCTCTTCCTCAGCCGCAGCATGCCGCGCGTGTACTTCGCGAAGGGCGGCGGGCTCAGCCTGGTGAGAGAGGGCCTGGCGACCTCCCCCTTCAACAGGGCGGAGAACGCCTGACGGACGCTTGGAGCGGGCGGATATGCCCGGAGAGGATTTACAGCGGGCGGCGCGCCCGCCGGAAAGGATACAGGACATGGAAGAACTTCTCGAGTTCCTGGAAGGACTCAACGACAGCATAGACTTTGAGAGCGCCGACGACCTCGTCGACGGCAAGCGCATCAGCTCCCTCGACATACTCGCGATCATATCGTTCATAGACGACGAGTACGACATCGCCGTCCCCGCGGTCGAGATCGTTCCGAAGAACTTCAACAGCGCGAAGGCGATCTGGGAGATGATCGAGCGCCTCGAGGACGAGTAATTCGCGAACTGCGGTAAATTGCGCTTGACAAGCTGCCGCTCAGTGACTATACTAATTGTTGTCGCGAACGGCAGACGTATTCCGGAGTAGCTCAATGGCGGAGCACTCGGCTGTTAACCGATAGGCTGTGAGTTCGAGTCTCACCTCCGGAGCCAGAATTGAAGCGAGGCGGCAAGCCTCGCTTCGATATTTACAGATCTGCCGGGATGGCGGAATTGGCAGACGCACGGGACTTAAAATCCCGCGATAGAAATATCGTACCGGTTCAAGCCCGGTTCTCGGCACCAAAACTTAACATCGCGGGGTAGAGCAGCTGGTAGCTCGTCGGGCTCATAACCCGGAGGTCGTTGGTTCAAATCCTTCCCCCGCAACCACAAAGCAGCACGGTCTCATACGAGGCCGTGCTTTTCTTTGCGTATTGAGTTTTGCGGTCCGCGGTCTCTACCCCAGCCTGAAGCTCGCGATGTACTCGCAGGCCGCGGGAGGCTCGATCCCGGGATCCTCGGTCACGAGGCTGAAGCTCCTCCCGAGCTCTTCCAGGCCGCAGGCGAAGTGGCAGAGCGCTATGCCGAGGTCGATCTTCTGGACGTCCCAGGCTCCGCCGCCGTAGCCCTTGGCGTGCTGCTCGTAGAAGTGGACGGCTCCGTCCGCCGCTACGGCCCTCCAGGGCTGCTTGTTGACGGCCGAGGGTCCGAGGCGGACCATCTCGAAGGCGTCCGCGAGCTCTCCGGCGTCCTCCTTACTTATGGGGCTGCCGAAGCTCCCGGAGAAGAAGAGCTTTTCGAAGGGGAGGCGGCTGTCGGCGCCCACGCCCTTGCGCATGATGGTCTCCTTGATCGACATCTTCGCGGCGGGCCTGCCGAGCGGGCTCACGCAGGGCATGAACTCGCCTTCCCCGACGTTCATGGCGCGCTCGAAGGCGGGGCGGTCCATGGTCCCGCCTATCCAGGTGGTCCCGATGCCTTTCGACCAGGCATAGAGCACCATGCGCTCGAAGGAGAAGCCGAAGGCCTCCTCGGCGTGGGGAACGCGGGCGACCTTGCCCGCGATGAAGCAGTCGGTGCCGCTTATGACGTTGCTGGTGAGCCCCTGCTCCCGGGCGTCCAGCAGCTTCCATTCAATG
>JAEEGF011045012.1_pt1 | contig 24130 bp, 10 predicted proteins | sample 9134171 | NCBI WGS metagenome assembly JAEEGF01 (sample SAMN16246542, study PRJNA631951) | gut metagenome | biome: gut microbiome; feature: rumen; material: AP-attached | host: Bos | place: Iran: Karaj | collected 2018-10
GCGAAAGGCAGGCGCCGGACAGAAGCTGTGAAAGCGGCCAAAGACTATGTAACCACCGCCATCCGGCATGGCATCGCCTTAGGGAAAGGCCACGGACCTACCCATCATTTTGTTGAATTGTGGAAAAAAGCGGGAACAGGGGAGTAATGAGAGCAGTAATTCTATTGATAAAACAGCCTTCCGAAAAATTCCCGATGTCATTAAGAGAAGCTAAATTGTTGTTTTTCTAACAGCCGTAGATTTTTCTGCGGCTGTTTTGTTATAATTAAGTGAGTCGATGATAATCTTACAAATCAGAATTTTGAGAGATTGCTATGGATATTATAAAGACAGTGAATTACTATCGAAAACTAGATAAAAACAGTCTTTGTTCCTGTGATTATTGCAGAAACTATTGCTTAGGGATTAAGAAAATGTTTCTCGAACATATGGACCGACGTTGTTAGCGAAATGTTTGTCTGGCACGTATTTGACAAAAGGAACTGACGGCAGTTTTGATAGTAATCAGCCCTCTTTAAGGGTATTAAAGTATAGTGACGGTTCGTTGCATGTTATCTTTATTACTGGCGACAGTATGGCGTTAATTGGTGATTTTAACGGAAAAACCAATTATTGTAGTTCACATTACGCAGTACATGAAAGCAGACAGGATGGAAGTCTTCAAGATGGAGCATCTTTAAGCCTGTTTGTTGCCTTTGGGGAATCTGATACTAATTTAGACAATTACTATTCAAAAAAACCTGACTTTGATATTTATCGTCTTGAAATAAGAGGAGGCTCTTCGGATTCTAGATTGCATTATGAAATAAGCAGAGAAAAAGAAGGATCCCGGCCAAACCAACGTGATTATTCTGGCGAAGGGACAATGTCATGTCTTTCTAGATGAATAATCGAAATCGCTAAAACGCGTTCTGGCAATCAGCTTTGTCAGGACGTGTTTTTTGTCTCCATTTTTGCAAACTGTATACGAATCGTACTACGAACGGATAAAGCCGGAACGGCGGCAGTAAAAGAAGGCGGTCAGGAAAAGGGAAAAATGGCTGTCCGGACTGCCGGGGACGACGGGATTCAGCCTGCAGTGAAGAAGGGCCAACAAAGAAAAACGGCCCGGTCTTACACAGCCGTTCACAAACGGGATCTGCATGCCATTTATATTCTGCCCAAAGACTATAAGGACATTACCATCAAGGGCAAGGCCCAGGCCACCAAAAAGCAGGCGGCCCAGCTTATTGCGTTCAACAATAAGGCAACGGGCATCGGCTGCAGCATCGGGGAAATCATAGATCTGTATTGGGAGGAAGCGGAACGGGAAGGGATCCGTCCCGATATGGCCCTGTCCCAGGCCTTGCTGGAGACCGGGTACTTCAATTTCGGCGGCTCCGTGGAACCCTGGCAGCCGGAGTACATCCGTGGATGCCCTGCTGAAACAGGCGGAGAAAATGCTGGCGGAAGGCGCCGCTATTCTGGATATTGGCGGGGAATCCACCCGGCCCGGCAGCAACCCTGTGACGGCGGAAGAAGAACAGGCCCGTGTGCTGCCGGCTGTGGCCGCTGTGAAAAAGCAGTTTCCGGACAGCATCCTTTCCGTAGATACCTACAGAGCGGCCCTGGCCCGGGAGGCCCTGGCCCAAGGGGCCGACATAGTCAACGACATCAGCGCCCTGACGGCGGACCCGGGTATGGCAGCCGTGGTTGCGGAAGCGAAAGCCCCCGTCATCCTGATGCACCGGAAGGGTACGCCTAAAGATATGCAACAGCAGTGCCACTATAAAAACGTGGTCCAGGAAGTGACGGAATACCTGCTGGACAGGGCCGGCAGGGTGCTGGGGACAAGTCCCGCAGTTTTTGATGACGCACCGTCCCCGACAGGAACAGGGAAGGATGCGTCTGGTAAGTGGAACGGAAAGACGGCGGATGCCACTGTCCTGCCACCGGAAGAACGGCTGGAAGGTTCCCTGGCGGTGACAGCTGCTGCTGTGTATACCGGGGCCAGCCTGGTGCGGGTCCACGACGTGAAGGAACATGTGCGGCTGATCCGTATGTTGGAAGCCATCAGGAAGGTGTAACGTGGCCATTTACATTGCCCTGGGCAGCAACCTGGGGGACAAAGAAAAAAATCTGAAAGAGGCCCTGCAGCGGCTGGAGCAAAAGGGTGTGGAGATCCACGGGACATGGGGCGCAAACGCCTTCGCCATTGGGGGGAGCGGAACATCGACCTGGACCTGCTGCTGTATCACGGGGATATTATCGACCTGCCTGAGCTGAAAGTACCTCATCCGGACATGCAGAACCGGGATTTTGTTTTGGGGCCCCTGGCCCAGATCGCCCCGGAGGCCATGCACCCGGTACTGGGAAGAACAGTCCGGGAGCTGTGGGAAGAGCTGCAGAACCGTCTGTCCGGCCCAATGCCTGTGGACGCGTCTTCCGGTGACCGGCCATAAGGGCGCCGGAAGTTAATCCATAAGGGCGCGGAAGTTTCATGGCAGGAAATGAAAGAATTGTCGGTTTTTACAGATTTTACAGCTAATTTTGTTAATTTTGTAGTATAATTAAATTTAGGGACCGCTGATTAAATGAGTTTGTGCGATTGCTGAGCCATTCGCAAAAATGACCGACATAAGCAGAGAGCCGTAAGCTTTGCTTGCGTGCGAATCGCTTATACAGAGTAAGCGTGCAGACGAATTAATCAGCATTTCCTTACCATATATTTTGACATGCAATTAAAAAAGGTGAATGAAATGGGAACAATATTTTCAGGTAAAGGGTCCTTTGCCCTTTCGGTGACCGCCGTTCTTCTTGCTTCCGCTTTTGGAACGCCGGCGTTGCCCGGGGGCCTGGAAAATCTGCTGCCCGGTCCTTCCATGGCCTGGGCTGATCCACTGGTCGACAGACCGCAAAGTTACGATCCCGGGGTGCAGCTGAACCAGACCCGGGAATACCTGGAACGGCAGCGTATCGTCCAGCAGATGGCAGAAGACGAGGCCAAACGCAAGGCCCGGGTGGAGACTGACAGCCAGAAGCCGGAGGAGGCCTCCGGCCAGGTAACATTTACCCTTGCCCGGGTGAACACGGATCCCTCGGAAATATTGACGGATGAAGAAATACAAAAGGTCACAGATCCCTATATCGGGAAAACTGTTTCCCTTCAGGACCTGTACGAAATTACGGGGGCCCTGAATAAGCTGTATGCGGAAAAAGGATTCGCAGTGTGCCGGGCCTATCTTCCGCCCCAGCGGATCCACGAAGGCCAGGTACAGATTAAATTCATGGAAGGCAAGACCGGGAAGGTTACGGTGCAGGGCCTCCGTTTTACAAGGGAAGGCTATGTGACACACAGGGTCCCCCTGAAAGCCGGTCAGGTGGCCAATACCGACAGGCTGAACCGGGACCTGCAGCGTTTTAACGCCACCAACGACGTGCAGCTTCGCATCATGGTCCATGCCGGGGAACAGCCGGAGACCACGGATTATGAGATCGTGGCCTTTGAACCGGAAAAAAACCATGTATTCACACTATATACGGACAACTACGGTTATGATACTTCCGGCCGCTGGCGGGAAGGAATATTTTATACCATGCGGAGCCTGACGGGACAGCGGGATGCCCTGCGGCTCAGTTACCTTCGCAGCAAGGGGACCGATGTGTTCGGCAGCAGCTATACCCTGCCTGTTAACAATAAAGGGACCCTGCTGGATATTGATTACGGGACAAACAGCACGGAACTTATAAAGGGGCAGATGGCAGAGAATCTTGGCATTAAAGGCCATTCCTATGCGGCCAGCCTGACCCTGCGCCATCCCCTGCGGGTGGACCAGAACCGGCGGGATGAAATCGGTCTACAATACCTGCACCAGAAATCTGTGACGGATTGGGGAACCAAAACGAAAGCGAGAGATACCCTGTCAGATGACGTGCGCAACGCCTACGTACCCTACATTTCCTTCACCCATTACGGCAACAGCAGCGTATTCTACCATAGACACAAATTCCCCTATGTCAATTATAATGGCAGAGGTGATTCCCGGGATTCCTATCTGAATTACCAGATAGACGCCCTGTACCAGAAACGGTATGGAGGAGGGCAGATGCTGTCCGCCAGGTTCAGCGGCCAGATTGCCGGCGGGAATAAACGTATGTCTTCTGCCGACCGTTTTTACATCGGCGGCAGCAACACGGTCCGGGGCTATGAAGAAAGCTATGTGGGCGGGAACAAGGGCTTTGCCGCCAGTATTGCCTACCAGCTTCCTGTGAACAAACAGCGCAGCCTTAATGCTTTCTCGTTCTTCGATTTTGGCAGGGTTTATCCTAATAAGTTGGAAGGCTTAAATAAAACCCTTGTTTCCACCGGTCTGGGCCTGTCGGCCAGCTATAAGGACCTGTATGCCAGCCTGACCCTGGGCATCCCCCTGAAACGAAACTTTGAAAACCTGAGTGAGAAGCCCGGCAAGACCCGTATCGATTTTAACTGCTCCTATACGTTCTGACATGTATTTCTGATTGATTTTATTTTTATATAAAGAGAATCTGTTTTACATAAAAAGAACCTGTTTTACACAAAAAGAAACGGCTCCGACAGGAGGAGCCACATGAAACCCTGCTTCACAACAGTGATTCGGAAAATTCACGGAGGGGAATTATGAACAAGGCTTACAAGATCATCTGGAGCCATGTAAGGAAATGCTACGTGGTGGTTGCGGAAATCGCGAAAAACCACGGTAAAAATAATGTAAAATCCGTCGTCAGCCAGCTGGCGGCGCGCAGCTGCGGCGGGGGCAAAGAACTGTTCCACGGTGTGGAACGGGGTTTTACCCTTACGGGAAAAATGGCCCTGCCTCTGATTACAGCCGGGCTGTTAATGCAGGCTGTACCCGGTTTCGCTTCCACCATTACGGATGCGAAAGGGGCATCCCTGACCGGTACGGGAAAGGTCCACGATATTTACGCCCAGAAGGTTATGGAAAGCCAGAAGGACGGTTTTAACTTAGGGGTGAACCAGTTCCAGAAGTACCAGGTCACTGCCGGGGATATTGCCAACATGTATTTCCAGACCAAGAACGGGCAGCTTAAGGCGGACAGCCTGGTCAACTTAGTGAACAGCCGCATCAATATTGAAGGCACCGTCAACGCCATTAAGAACGGGCGCATTGACGGCGATTTGTATTTCATCAGCCCTAACGGTATGGCGGTAGGCAAGACCGGTGTCATCAACGCGGGCCGTCTGGTTGGCCTTGTGCCGGATAACACGGTTTTCGGGAATTTTGAACGGCTATACTGGAACAACGATACGACCTTAATGTCCTACTTTAAGGAGGACCTTTCCAAATACGGCAGCCGGAACGACAAGGGCGAGTTCGTGAAACTGTCGGACCGCTGGTCTACCAATCCCGACAACAAGGCCAGCATTGATATTGCGGGAACTGTCAACACCCGCAGCGGCATGGTGCTGGGGGCCAGCAACATTAATATAAAGACGGGAGCCCTGCTGAAGGCCCAGAAGGAGATTGATTTTACCAACCTGGTAAACGCAAAAGACGTATCCGGAAACGTGGTTACGAAAGCCAGTCTTTCCGGCGTGGGCATGAAGATGGTGGCCGACACGGATAAGTCCGGGGACATCATCCTGCGGGCGGAAGCAGAGCATGAAAATAATTCCCCGGTGATACCGGACGCAGTGGACGCCATCATCAATACCCAGGTCAACGCTCAAGTGACGGTGGACGGCGTCGTTGAAACCGACGGGAAGGCGGATATCTCTGCTAACGCAAGTACCCAGTTGAACACCAGCGCCTGGGGTCCCTTTAAGGCCTCGGATGTGGTGAAGGAATTCCTCAATGACATAGGGCTGAACATCGACGCGGAAGGAGCCCGTAAATACAATACCGCCTCCGTGGCTCTGCAAAAGAACGGGAAAATCTCGGCTGCAGGGGATGTGACCCTCCAGTCCAATGCTTCCGTGGATTTGAAAATGAAGGCTTCCTCCCATCTGGTGAAAACGGACGATACCTCTTCGGCTCTGCCGGTGGCGGCGGTTACCGTGGCGAAAGTGAAGAACAAGGCCCTGGTGGACGTGGCGGGGGACATTACGTCAAAGAAAGGCGACATTTCCCTGAATGCCGCCGCCAATGTGAATATCGATATTTCCGCTACGGCCATGACTCCTTATACACAGAATGAGGACGACCAGGGTAACGCCATCTTTTTTGGCCTGACCTGGCTGTACGGGAACAGCCTGGCCCAGATCGACGTAGCGGAAGGCGAGGCCATAAAAGCGGAAGAAGGGGAATTCTCCGCGGAAGCCGGTACCTCCAGCGAACTGTCGACGGCCACCGCTGTAGAAGGCATGGATAAAACCTTTGCTTCTACCTCGGTAACGGTACAGGATTTCGATACTGCCGCCAATGTGAACATCAACCGTTCCATTGAGGCGGAATCCATAAAGGCAACGGCAGAAAATGAGATCTCCGGTATGGGCGTAAGTTCGGAAAACGCCAACGGGGAAGGGGAAGACGATTACATCCTGTTTGTGGTTACCGGGGACACCAATGCCAACGTGGTGGCAAAAAAGCTGAAAGATAATTTCGGGATAGGGAGCTTTATCAACGGCGGCGCCCTGAAAGGCCTGGAAGACGCCTTTGCCACCGCGGAGCAGTATATTACCGCAGGAGCAGCCGTGGCGGTCGTGGATAATGTGAATACCGCTGCCGTTACCGTAGCCCCCGATGCGACTCTTACGGCCACAGGGGACGCGGTGAAAAAGGATGATGACGGCAAAATTGTACTGGATAAAGCCGGGAACCCGGTTCCCGGGGGGGACGTGACACTGGAGGCCAACACTCATGTGGACAGCTTGCACCACGCCGTGGCGGGATGGGCCAACAAGCAGGACGAGGATACAGCTTCCGCGGCGACGGTGGCCGCCGGCGTCCTGTACAGTAATATTGAAAATGACGCCAAGGTAGAGCTTCAGGGGGATACGAAGAACCATAAAGGGGCGACACTGGTCTCTGAAAAAGGAAGCGTAAACCTGAACGCCGCTGTAAAGCAGGTCTATGACCCGGCGGAGCCTTATAAGAACGTGGCGGAACGGGCAGAGAAACTGTGGAATACCCTGAAAGCCATGGGAAAGGAATTCCCCGAGCTGGCCAACTTCCATTCCGAGGCCGTAAAGATCCACAAAGAGTTGGAGGACGGGACAATCAGTACAGAAGCGGCCCGGGCTTCCTTTGCGGATTTTTCCGCTTCCATGGGGGCATTCCTGTCCAAAGAAGGGAAAAACCTTGTTAAACTGAACAGCAACATGAAGGGCATGATCCAGGACCTGTCCGACTGCCTGAGCCCCGATTCCTATACAAATTACTATGTCCGCAGCTACGTGGTGGACTCCCAGGATACCGATAATAACCTGGACCTGGCGGCCTCCATCAACATCGCTAAGCTGCACAACAAGGGCATCGTGTCCTTAGGCGAAAAAGCGGATATTTCCGCAGGGAAGAATATTGCCATTGACGCGGTTACGGATACCAACGTAGTATCGGCCACCGGCAACGGCGGGGAATTCCTGGCCATGTCGGAAAGCAACGGCAACGGCGCCGGAGCCAGCGTGGCAGTGCAGGACTTCACCGGAGACAGCCTGATCCTGTCCGGAAAGAATGTGACCCTGACGGCGGACAAGGGCGGAAAAGACAGCGGCGATATTTCCCTGAACGCCAAAAACGAAATGATACAGACCGGCATCATCCTCAGCGCCGGTAAAGCAGATAAGCATCTGGCCGCCACCGGTTCCCTGAACCTTTTGACAGGAGGCGGCAACAGCCTGGTGCTGGTGGACGACGAAACTACGGCAAAGGCGGCCAACGCCTTTACCCTGTCCGCCAACAACAAGACCACGGTGACCAATGTGGTGGGGGGCCTGACTTTAGGCAGTTCCCGTACCAACGCAACGGTGGGCGCCGGGGTGGCGGTGAACCACTTGGACGTGAACACGGCAGCCATGATCGGCGACACGGGGTCCGACGCAGCAACTGCCGTTACGGATACCGAGAGCGAGGATTTTAAGAAAAAGACCATAGAAGAACAGAACCGGATCAAGGCGGATAACGCCTTAGCAACAGCCCGGAAGCTGGCGGCGGAACGGGACCAGGTCCGGAAGATGGACAGGGGTTTTACCCTTTCTACAGAAAGACTCACCGCTTCCATGGGGGCTAAAACCGCGTCCGGGGCGGAAAAAGGAACGGTGACCGCCCAGGATATCTCCGTTACGGGGAACAGCAGCGGCACCCTGAACGCCGTAGGCATTGAGGGCGCGGAAGCATCGGAAAGCCACGCCGGGTTTGATTTTCTCACCAACTGGGATAAAAAAGGCAACTATCTGCGGGACCAGCTGACGGATGCCGGCAAAAATGTGGTGGGCTATCCTCTTACCAAAGTAAATAAAGCCTTTGGCGATAGCAGAGTGGTCAAAAACTGGAATTTTGGGGAATACCAGCCGATTCAGCCCGCCAACGACGACGCGTCCCAGGCATCCTTTAACGCTACGGCGGCGGCCAGCGTGGCCTGGAACAAAGTGAACAGCGAAACGGCGGCCATCATCAGCGGCGGGGACCTGAAGCTGCGGAAGCAGGCTTCCGGGGATGAAGCCGGTTCCCTCCTGAACACGGCAACAGACGACGTGTTCAGCGGGGCCTGGTCCGGGGCGGCGGCGGTGAACTGGTTTAACGGTGCTGCCGGTGCGGCTGCCAACAATAATGCCAAAAAAGGCGCCCTGGGAGCGGCCCTGGCCGTAAACCACCTGAACCGGGCAACGGACGCCCTGATCCTTTCTTCCGATATTTCCCAGGCCGGCGCCATTAAGAACATGGCCATCCGGAACGGGGCGGAAGCGGCGGCGGCCCTGGGCCTGGCCGTCACCAACGACAGCCAGGGGACCGGTACGGACGCCAGCGTGGCCTTCGGACTGGCCATGAACAAGAGCAATAACGACGCCCACGCAATCCTCATTGATTCTTCTTCCTCCTACAAGGACAAAGTAAAGAAAGACGAGTCAAAGGGCGATACGGCGGACAATACCCTTACCTATTCCGGCGGTACCACGGTGGAAACCAGCGCCTATGACGGGGACGTACAGGTAGCCGGAGGCGTGGACCTGGCCTGGGTGAAGACGGACCAGGCGGGAGTAGGCATCGCGGCAGGCATTACCGCCGCCGTCGGTGAGATAAAGAACGATATACAGAGCGGGATCCAGGGCGGGTCCTATACCGGCGTCCGGGATATGAAGGCGGCGGGGGAAGACGCCCTGACCCAGGTGAACGCGGCAGTGGGACTGGGCTTTTCCCGCTCGGAAAAAGGTGTTGCCGGAGCAGGCTCCGTAACCTACACGGAGCTGGCAAATAACAGCCGCAGCTATATTACCGGCACGGAGACCATACAGGCTTCCGGTGAGGTTTCGGCCACCAGCCGGGATATTTCCGGCAAAGACAATGTCTATAAAGAGTACCTGAAGCAGCGAAAGGTAGATGCCACCGGCCTGGAATTCCTCAGCAAAGACACAAAGGACAAGCTGGGCAAGGAGGCCGGCAGCGCCATTGTCAACGTGGCGGTTGAAGTGGCCGAAGGCAAGGGCGCGGCGGCCGGGGCTGCAATTTCTTACAATAATGTTACCAACAAATTCAGTTCCGATATCGCCAACAATAAAAACATCACCGCCGCCAGCGTAAAAGGCCAGTCGGACGTGCATACCAACATTGTGTCCGTAGCGGCGGGGGTAAGCGTCAGTGAAAGCCTCTTTGGCGGGGCAGGTTCCCTGTCCTTCAACGACCTGGACCAGGATAATGGAGTTTCCTTCGCCAACAACCGGGATGGCGGTAAAACCGACAGCGGGGTGAAAGCCGATACGGTGACCGCCGGGGCGAAGAACACCAGCCATATCGTCAACGTGACCGGGGACTTTGCGGGGGGCAATAACGCAGTAGGCCTTGGGGTCGCCTATAACAAAATGGCGGACACCACAGGCATCGCTTTCAGCCGGAACCGTATAGGCGCCAAAGACACGAAAACCGGTACGGCGGTGTCCCTGGACGCCCAGAACGAGGCCTATGCCCTGGCCCTGTCCTTAGGCGCTGCGGCTACCTATAAGGAAGACGGAACCGTGGCGGCCCACGGCAACTTCGGCGTGAACCGGGGCTATAACGACACCGTGGCGGCCATCGGGGAAGACCGGGAAGGAACAAAATACGCTTCCAGCCGTGACATCATCACGGATGCAGCTTCCGTAAAAGTGAACGCTGCGGACAAGACAACCACTACCGGAATCGCCGGAAGCGGCGCCCTGTCCGTAAACAGCAGTACGGTGGCCCTGGGGGTCGGCGTGGCCCTGACGGATATCGGAAGCGGTTCCACGGACAGCAACAGACAGGAAGCGGTGCGGGCGGAGATCGGCAACGCGGACATCACTACCCTGAAAAAAGACAATACTGCTCCGGTGGTCACCGCCACGGCCAAGGATACGTCCAAGGCCACAACCGTAGCCGTCGGCGCGGGGATTACGAAGGAATCCAAGGTGGGGGCCCAGCTGGTGCTGGCCAATGCGGAAATCGACAAAAAGACCTCCGCAGCCCTGACAGATACAACCATAGATAAAAACGCAGGCAGCAAGGCAGCCCTGGTTACGGTAAAAGCGGACAGCAAGGCAGAACTGGATACCGGCGCGGCGGCCCTGCAGCTCAGCGGGGAACAGTCTTTCCTCACCGGCGTGGCGGCCGTAGGCGTGAACCGTATCAAGGATACAACGGCGGCCAGTGTTTCCTATGCCCAAAAGCAGGATGCAACCGCTTTGAAAGTGGGGAACCTGAACATTGGCAGCAATGCTAACGGAAAGATCGTCAGCGCGGCCATGGGGGCTTCCGGTTCCTGGAAAGGAACCGTTGCAGCGGGCGGTTCCGGCAGCTACAATTACATTGAAAACAACTCCCTTGCCACCCTGGCCAACGCCAATGTGGACAGCAAGGGCAATATCGGCGTAGTGGCCCAGAGCGACGAAGCCATTAACAATTACGCAGGGGTTTTGAACGTCAATATTTTGGGCCAGGGCGTTTCCGCCGCTCTCGGCGTCAGCGGATCCAACAACAAACTGTCCGGCTCCACGGAGGCTGTTATAAAGGACAGCACGGTAGCGGCTGCCGGCAGCAGCGACGATGACAAGGTCATCCGGACAAAGAGCCGGCTGAAAGAAAAAGATAACGGGCTTATCGACGGCGCCGTGACGAAGAACACCTGGTCCAGCGGCCGGCTGCAGGAAGGCCGGGAAGAAGAGAAAAAGACCGGCGTGGTAGTGAACGCTTCCGCAACCCATGGCATCTCTTCCGTTCTGGGCAACGCCGGGGTGGCGGTTGCCGCCGGAGACAGCGGTATCGGCGCCAGCGTGGCGGGCCTTTTGAACATCAACCGTATCGGCGGCAAGACCACGGCGAAGATACTGGATTCCAGGGTAAACACAGCAACGACCCGCAGCAACGTTTCCGTGAAGGCGGCTGATTACACCAACGAGGCGGAATTCAGCGGCGCGGCGGCTGTGGCCGTAGGGGACAAAGTGGCCGGCGCGGCGGGCCTGACTTTTAACTTCAACACCGTAGACCGGGAGACCAGCGCGGGGGTATCCACCTCCAAGGCTGTCTGGGACGCCGCCAAAAAGCAGTATACGGCCCCTGCAGGCAAGGCCCTGAATACGGTATACGCCAAGGATTTCGCGGTAACGGCAGACGCGAAGCAGGCCATGTCGGCCTTTAACGTTGCCGGGGCCGTGGCGGGAAGCGAAAACGCCGCCTTTGAAACCGGCGACAACGGCAGCAGCAGCAAGATGCGGAGCGCCACCATTGCCACCGTTACCAATACCACGTTGGATTATACCGGGGAAACTGCTGTGAAGGCGGACTATGAAGACCGTATCTACAACCTGAACGTGGATGCGGGCCTGACCATTTCGGCAACAGGAGCCGGTTCCCTGAATATCGGCGTCGGGGTGGTGGACGAGGATTCCTCCGTGGTGGCCAACGTGCAGAACAGCGAACTGAAATCCGAAACCGCCAAATCGAAACTCGGCGTGGGCGCTTCCAACAGCACTACGCTGGAATCCAAGCTAATATCCGTTGGTGTGGCGGCCGGTTTCTACAGCGGCGGCGTAGCCGGCAGCGTGGCGGTGAACAACATCGATACGTCGGTGATCACCAATATCGCCGGCAGTGCACTGCAGGCCGATACCATCGAAGCCGGTTCTTCCAACAAACTGAAGATCAAGGACGCTACCGGTACCGGCGGCGCCGGCCTGATGGCGGGCATCGGCGTGGGTGTGGACGTGAATACCCTGAACGATACTGTCAGCACGGTCATTAACAACAGTACCCTGAAAGCCAAAGACAGCCTGTCCGTGAACACCGGGACGGAGCGGGCGGTGGATTCCACCGTAGCGGGCGTAGGAGCCGGGGCCGCGGGCATTGCGGTCAATGTATTATCCGTTACCGTGAACGGCGGCATCAACCAGCTGGAAGACGTAACGGACAGCGAAAGCACCAGCGACACCAAAGGGACCTTCAGCCATAAGGACAGCCTGGGCAAGGTGCTGAACAGCATCAACAATGAAGCTGCGGACAAACTGACGGAAAGCTTCTACGGCCTGACCGACGGGGAAAAGAAAGAGGCAAAGCAGCAGGCGAAAGTGAACGCGGAGGCCGGGAATGCAGTCAAAGGCACGGGCGTGCACACTTATGTACAGAATAAATCCGTAGTGGAATCCACATCCGGCAATGTGAATATCAGTAATACGGAAAAGAACGACGCGGACCTGAACGGCGGCAGCGGCGCGGCAGGCGCAGGCGCTGTCAGCGTGGCGGACGTGATTTACCATATGAACCGGCTGAATGACATCAGCGTTGGCAATTCAACCGTTAAAGGCGCCAGTGTGGCCATGCGGGCTGAACAGGGCAACATAAAGGCAAATAACGAAGACGCCTTCCGGCTGCGCACGGTACAGGCCAGCGCGGGCGTAGGAGGCGTTGGCGTAGGCTACGCAGGTCTTACGACGAAAGGAAGCACCGGCATTACAGTCAACAAAAGCACCGTCAGCGCCACCAACGGCAATCTGACGCTGCAGTCCGTTGACACGGCCTGGAGCAAATCGCTGATGATCGGCGCCAGTGCGGCGGTGGTCACCGCCTCGGTGAGCATGGCCCACAACGAGAATGCAGCCGGCAGCTTTGTGACCGTTTCCGGCGGCAGCAAACTGTCGGCGCAGACGACCGCAGTTAAGGGAAGCGACGGAAAGGACAAAGAAGAAAAAGTACCGGCTAAAATTACGTTGGAGACGTCCCGCACCGGCCATGTGAAAGCCAAGACAACAGGCGTAGGCGCCGGCGGCGTAGCTGTGGCAGTGAATCTGGCTGACGCAACAGACGCCAGCGATTCCGCCGTTAATGTACAGGGCAGTAATAACACCTTTACGGCGGATACTGTGGAAATGAATGCGGTCAACGCGCCTGTGGTCAAGGCGGAATCCGGCGGCACGGCAGCGTCCCTGATAGGCGTTTCGGTCATGAAGAGCGAGGCTGAGGCAACGTCCCGGGCGAGGGTTATCGTAGCAAACGGGAACAGCCTGCTGGGTAAAGATGTGGGAATGCACGCGGTAATCGGTGATAAAGAAACGCCCACTACCTATGCCGAGACCCATGGTACCAGCGTGGGCATCGGCGCCGCCGTCAATCCCAATAAAGCGCTGGCAACTACCAGGACCGGGGCCGCTGTGTCCGTAGGCCAGGAATACTATAAAAAGAATAAGGATGATAAAACCGGTAAGGAAGAAGCTGTCACCAACCTGACAATGACAACCCAAAACAATGCAGGCCATAAAGCCTATGTGGGTAATACTACCATCGGCCTGATTCTTGCAGTAGGGGTGGGCGACGCCGAAGCTGCCGGCGATGATAAGAGTACAGTTGCCGCAGGCGGCGGGAACGTCAATATGCTGAACGTGTCCGCCAACGGATCCGTCAGCGCCTCCGGTTATGCGGACGGGGATTCCGGCGGTGCTATTTCCGTCGGTACGCCCTCTACCATAACGCTGAACACCAAAACCACCAACAGGGCCACCCTGTCAGGGCAATGGGATGTCAAAGACAGGGTTTCCCTGACAGCGGCAGAATCTGTTACATCCAGAGGATCGTCCCGGACAGGGGCCGGCGGCATCGCCAGCGTAAACTGGGCGAAATCCGACAACAACGTAACGGCTGATACAAAAGTTATATTGGCGCAAGGCGCGGTGCTGAACACAGGCGCATCCTATGTTTTGGCGGAAAACAACATTACTACCGGCGCCTGGGAAAACGAGACATACAATAACCATATGAACATGGGCGGCGTCTTTAACTTTGCGCCGGATGTGAAGTCTACCTCGGTCGTAACAGCCAATGCCGGCATAGAAGTAAAAGCGGGAGCGGCTGTGACCACCACGGGCGGACAGATTTATGACGCCCATAACAACATGAAACTTTCCAACAAGGTGGAAGGAAAAGGCGGCGGCGTGGCCGAAAACATGGGCGTCCACAGCATCAATACCACTACGGAGAACAGCAAGATTACCGTAGAGGAAGGCGCCGTGCTGGAACAGAAAGGTGAATTTGAAAAGGGGGACCTGATCCTCAGCACCAGCGACAACCTGGACCTGAACTCCCTGTCTGAAGCATGGATCGGCGGCTTTGAAGGATATCTGAACGTAGTCGATTCCAATGCCATTAACCGCAACAACCAGATCACCGTCAACGGAAAACTGGCCAGCAGCCACGATATTAATGTATATGCCGGGGCGGATCCGGACGGATCGGATGCCCAGATGAACCTGACGGGTATTGTGGAATCCCATAACAATACGGTGGTTCCGTTGAAGAGCGCCCCCACATTCTCGTATGATTTAAAGAACAACCATCAGGTGGTTATAGGTAAGAGCGGCGACGCCACGGCAGTCCGCAATATCAACATTACGGCGGACAGCGGCTCGGAAGCCGTTAAGAAGAATGCCACGGAGGTAGCCTGGCTGTTCCTGGGGGCGGATAAATCCACGAATACGGTTACCAATACGCCCGGAAAATCGAATATTGCGGAAACCAACAACAACTTTGTAAACGTGGAGGGCTCGCTGAAGACGGGTATCCATAACAAGGTGGTCATTGATATCAGCGGCGCCGCTGTGCCCGGCAAAGGGGAGCCGGGGGTGACCGTTGCGCCGGCGGATGGCAGCAATCCCTTTACGATCCGTACGGAAGGCTCCAGTGAGAATTTCAATAAAGATGACATTAAAACCGGAGACATGGATTACGCAACCCAGCTGGGTACCCAGTTGCAAGCAGTGGAAGCGCTGATCAAGGAATACAGCACAGGCACTGACGAAAAGACCATGGCGTCCTATCTGGGGTATGTGCAGCAGCGGCAGCGGATCCTGGAAGAAATGGACAAGCGGAACCTCTTCGACATGGAAACGGTAGACGGGAAACAGGTCAAGGTCTATAAGACCAGCGGCCTTACCGTCCGCTATGTGGAGATCCCGAAGATCACAGCCAGTGGCGGCAGCATTACCATACAGTCTGACAGCCTGTACGGCGGCGGCAGCATCCAGGCCAACGGGGCGCCCCAGGTGAAGGTCACCAACCACTCCAGCGCCTATCTGAAGCTGGACGGGGTCCAGATTGAAGAGGGCGGCGGCGAGATCCGTTTCCGGGGAAGCAGCGTGACCGGCAATGAGGACGTAAACAAGCTGAACCAGGACAAAGGGAAGAATGCCGGATTTGCTACATTTAAGAATGATACGGCATCCGGCCAGGCCAGCGCCATCCTCGTGGAAAATGATAATAAAGCGGGAACCTCCATCAAAGTAAAGGATTCCAAGGGAGTAGAAGGAACCTATAATCCCATTACCGACGTGGCAATCGCAGGCAACCTTGTCAACAACTTCGGCGATATCCGTATCCGTAACGCCAGCGGCTCCATCACAGCAGGCGCCAACGTCATCGGACGGACAGTCCAGATGCAGGCCCGGGACAGCATTTCGCAGGATTATATCGACGGCATCGTGAATATCGGCGGACGTCCCCAGGACCTGAATGCCGCAGAAGTGAAAAAGGCGATGGACGGGGTCAACAACGGAGATCTGAAAGACAAGGCCAGCGACAAGACGGTTCCCCAGACCGGCCTGACCCAGACCGCTTCCGATATTACCAACGCGGAACTGGGCCGCATTGCCGGCGACAGCGTCTACATCGCGGCTGCCGACATCAACGTGAACGGCCTGATCCAGAGCGGTTTCAGCAAGTATGAGGCCAATATTGGCGAAACCGACATGGATGACCTGTCTAAACTGGAAAACAAAGGAAACGAAGTGACGGTCCAGGGCCGTACCCTGTATAAGGTGAACGATGGCGGGAAGGCCGTGTATGACAAGGATCTGGGCGCGTTTAAGTACATTGTGCAGGTGTATTACGATCCCCAGGCAAAAAATCTGGTGGTAGAGGATATTGATACAAAGGGCGGCAAGATTTATCTGACGGGCCGTATCTCCAGCACCGGAAACGGAAAGATACTGGCCATGGACGGCGGGGCGGATATCGCGATTTCCAATGGAACCGCTTACGACCTGAATGCAGGTAAAATACTGAATAACGATATTGAAGGTAAAATTACCATTACCGACCTGGCCAGGGATACCTGGACAGAATATACCCGTTCGTCCACCAGGACCATAGATAATTACAGTAAGGTAGCCAGGGACAGCGCCGCCATGGAAAAAGCCGTGAAGACGGAAAAGGGTATCGGTTACAATAAGGGCGCAGACGCCTCCGGATCCTACAAGGTAAAGGAAGGCCTCCGTTACAACTGGACCCTGGGTACGGAGACAGGGACGACCCGGTATTTCCACAAGACGGAAAAAACGTTGCTCTGGGGACTGTGGAACTACAGTACCGACCAGGATAAACTGCGGGAGCTGGAAAAAACAAGCGAAGTAAAAGAAGTACAGAGCAAAACAGGAAGGAATCTGGGCCAGGGCAACTTCGTGGACGTCATTTCCGGCGAAGCCAATTACGGTAAAGAATTGAACAGCACAGAGTTCGGCGCCGTTTATGAAAACCGTGTGACCAGCAACACGTCCACGGTAACCGGAAGCTGGAAAGAAAGCGGCAAGTGGTATGCCCTTTGGATGAATCCCAGCTATCATCTGGAATGGAATACCAAGACCGGTTCCACCCAGTCCTACACCTTCTCCCTGAAGGCGGACCGGGATATAGGCATCGGATTTATCGGTAAGGAAAACGGCAGTATTTCCCTGCAAAATACGGCTTCCCACAGTGGAGATATCAACCTGACGGACGACATTAAAAACAATGCGGCAGGCGCAACGGTGCTCATCAAGGCGGCAGGCGGCAGTATTACCCAGAAAGGCGACGCGCCCATTACCGCCGGGCATGCGGAACTGCAGGCAAAGGGCGATATGGAGGGTATCCATATCGTATCCCTGGGGACCCGCACCCTTAATGCAGATGGGAAGACCTACACCGCCTCTGATAAGGTGAAGCTCACAGCCGTTTCCACAGAGGGCGGGAATATTGATATCCAGGTTGCGGGAGGCACGGCGGAAGGCCAGGCCCTGCCCGGCAACGTTGAGATACAGAAACTGGAAAGCGGTGGCGCGGATATTACCGGCAAGTTAGGGGACATCACCCTGAATGCGGAAGGGGATATCACCCAGGCCGGCAGCGGCGCTGCCATCAAGGGACTGGCCATTACCCTGACCAGCGAAAAGGGCGGCATCGGCACCAAAGACCAGGCTGTCGTCATGGAGTCCCATCCGGAAGCCTACGGTCTGGATCCGGAATCCTCCAACGTGGACGCGACGGCCCGGAAGGATATTTACCTGGCGGAAGAAAGCGGCGACATGCGTATCGGTTCCATTGTATCCAAAGAGGGTGACGTGACCCTGACGGCTGCAGGTGGCCGGCTGCTGGACGCCCTGCCCCTTGTGGAACGCGCCAATAATGTAGAAGAAGACGACCTGGTGCGGCACTGGATTGACGCCGGCCTGATTGCAGGTACCGAAGAGTATAAAGGCGCCTACATCAGCGGTCTGGAACAGGACGCCGCGAATTACCGTACGCGGGTGCAGGAACAGTTCCAACTGTTTGCCAGCGGCGAAGCCAATGCCCAGATCAAAGCCATGTTCACGAAAAAGGACGGTTCAAAATACGCCAGCGCGGAAGAATACCTGAAAGCGGATACAAAATATCAGGAAATAGTTGATAAATTTAAGAATCCCACGTATGTCTGGACCAAGGAACAGCTGTTGTACTCCATCCGCAACGCCATCGTCAACAAGGAAAGCGGCGTCACCACGGAGACCCAGGGCAAGGCGGCCAACGTCCAGGGAAACAATGTGACCCTGAACGCCAAAGGCATCGGCTTGGACAGCGATACCACAACCACCATCCTGGCCAGCGAAGTGGGCGGCGGGTCCGATAGGGCCATTGCCAACCTGAAGAAGCTGGCCAACGCGGACGCGGCGGACGTAACCTTAAAAGACAGCAAGAGAAATATCCTTACCTTTACTAAGGATGAAAACGGCAGGGATGTGGCAACGGCCCGGAACGCGGAAGGAAAGACCGTTGAAACGGACGGCGTCATCCATTCCTTTGTGATCGGCAATAAATCGCCCCTTGGTGTCAACGCCACGGAACAGCTGAACATCACCACGGAGGGTGGCAACGCATATGTGGCGGGGCGCAGCGATGCCAAAGGGAAATTCGCCCCGGTCAATGTGGGCGTTATTTCCACCGGTAAGAAGGGCGATGTGCGCCTGTACACCCAGGAATGCATTTACAATGCGCTGGATCCCCAGGACCAGGCCAATATCCAGGCAAAGGACCTTATCGCCTACGGCGGTACAAAAGATATCGGCGCCGCCGACAAGTATCTGGGGGTAGACCTGAAGGGCGACCTGCTGACAGCCAATGCGGACGGAAGCGTCTATATCAGGAACTGGAATAATGCAGACCAGCTCCGGATCGGTTCCATCTTCGCCGGGAATGCCATTGCCCTGAATTCCGACAGGGGTATGGCCATGACCGAAAACAAAGACTATGGAGCGGCCTACCTTAACGCAGGTAAGTCGGTGCTGTTGGAGTCCTCCCGTCAGGGCGGGCAGATCGGAACTTCTGACGCGCCGATCCGCATCCTGAATAACGGGGCGGCTATTAGCGTAAAAGCATGGAACGCACATATACGGGGCGTAAACGGGTTACTGGGCAAGGATGCAACAATGGATCTGAACAGCGCCGATGTGTCAGGAAGCCTGGAAGCTTCCAGTGAAGGCGCCCTCAAAACCACGGGCACTATTAGTGCCGGCAACGTGGCGTCCCTTTATACGGACAAGGGCGGAGACCTTATCCTGGACGGCGATATCCATGCCCGTTATGTTTCGGCGGCAGTGACCGGGGATAGCGAAAAAGACGAAAATGGAAATATTGTTGTAACCGGGAATATCGATTCCGATGTGAGTCTGGAACTTGACAACCGTACCCGGGACGGCAACGTCGTGGTAACGGGTAATATGAAAAACACAGGGAACCAGGGCATATCCGTCAGCAGCAGGAACGGATCGGTTTTCCTTACCGGAACCGTGAATGCGACAAAAGGGGATATCAATGTGAACAGTTCCGGCGGCTATATCCTCCTGCAGGGGGATCTGGACGCAGGGCGCGATATCAAAGCATCTACCCGGGGGAAAGGCGACATCGTCCTTAACCAGGACATAGATGAGGTAAAAAATCTCCATGCAGTGCGTAACATAATCCTTCAGGCAGAAAATGGCGATATCAATGTCAGCGGCATGGTGAAAGCGGATAAAGGTTCCGTAAGTGCCGGGGTGGAAAACGGAAATATCGCTTTTACCGGTGATATAGGCGATACAAAAGCTCGCGGTGATATAACGGCCACTGTGGCCGGAAACGGCAATATTACCTATTCCGGCGCAACCAAGACCGGCGGAGACATCCGGGCGCAAATAAACGGAAACGGGGATATTATCTACAACGGTCCCACAACGGCCGGCGGCAGTATTACGGCTTTGGTAAAAGGAAACGGGGATATTATCTACACTGACAGGGTCTCGGCCGGCGACAGCGTTACAGCGGAAGCCGGGGACGGGACCATCTGCTACAACGACCCGGTGAACGCGGGGAACAATGTGATCGCCAGGCTGCAGAACGGCCTTATCGTCTACGGGGATTCCGTAACTGCGGGAAACAATGTGGAGGCCCATATTTCCGGGGAAGGAAATGTTTTCTATCTTGACAGAGTGGAGACAGGCAAGGACATTATTGCCCGTTTGGGAGCGGGCGATATCCTGTACGGCGGCGATTTGAACGCCGGAGGCCGCGTCAGCACCCTGACAGGGAACGGAACCGTCTCGTACCTGGGAGCCGTCTCGGCAGGGAAGGACCTGGAGGACGACATTAAAGCCGATGAAGGCCGGGTAGTTTATTATGAACGGCACGACCTGATCAGGGACGGGAAGAAATCCGGGTCGGCTGCTTCTTCCGGGAAGAATGCAAAAGCGGATCAGATTAAAGTAGTAAAACCGGGCGGCAAGATGAAATAAAACCATGGAACGCTTGTATCCTGTTTACACAGGGTACAGGCGTTTTCTGTTTTCCGCCTTACTTTACAAAGGGGAATCTTATCAGTTCGCCGTCTGCGGAAGGGCAGGCGGCTGTTTTGTTATAATGATAGCAGTAATACAAATCGTGATTTATCGAGCAGAGTAATTAACAGGAGTACAGATATGTTTTATGAAGAACTTAAGCAAATCATAAGATTAGTTTTACAACAAGGCTTAAGTGGTCAGGCATTGATGGACGTATTAACAGCCGATGTCAATCCAACGGAAATATATGCATCGGATGATATGCTTGCTATGGATTCTTATTTTTCTCTTTTGCATTATGCGTCAGGGGAAGAAGTGGTTGCAGATGCTGAATGGAAATACTTCCTGGATTGTCTGAACGGTAACAGAGTTTATAGTCTTGATGAGAAATTACAGATGACCGATAAGAACAGCGTCGGTGGATCAGTTTGACAAATTCCAGTTTTTCTTACAGCCGTAGATTTTTCCGCGGCTGTTTTGGTATAATAAAGTAAATCAATATTAACCGTATAAATCGGGGTTTAAGGAGGAAAGGTAATGAAGCTTGGAATTATCAGATGTATGCAAACTGAAGATTATTGTCCTGGGACTACAGACTTTAAAATGATTAGAGAACATAAGGGTGTTTTTGAGGGAATTGATGAGGAAATAGAACTAGTCGGTTTCTGCAATTGTGGCGGATGTCCTGCTAAGAAAGCGGTGCTTAGGGCGAGAAAATTAGTGGAACGAGGCGCTGACACGATTGCATTTGCCTCATGTATTCAAAAGGGAACTCCCATCGGATATCCATGTCCATTTGCAAAAAGGATGAAAGAAATCATTGAAAAGGATCTTGGAGATAAGGTCCGATTTCTGGACTATACCCACTGACAAATTCCAATTTTATCGCAGTAAATGATTCAACAGCCGTGGATCTTCAACATCTACGGCTGTTTTTTTTAATACGTCAAATCCCAGTTTTTCTTACAGCCGTAGATTTTTCCGCGGCTGTTTTGGTATAATAAAGTAAATCAATATTAACCGTACAAATCGGGGTTTGTAGGGGCTATGGATATGGACTGGAAAGACCGGGAGAAAAGCCAGGATCAGGATTCCTGATGATACAGAGCTAAGATTGAGACCGGATTAGGATTATTAGGAGAAAACAAAATGGACTATGAGTATGCTAAAGAGAAGGATATAAAAGAGCTGTATGATCTCCAGCTGCGTGCATTTGAAAGCGAAGCTGAGATGATCAACAGCAGGAATGTGCCTGCCCTGATGGAGTCGTATGAGGAGAACCGCGCAGACTTCATCAACTGGACAGTCCTGATCAAGCGGGATGATTCAGGGAAAATAATAGGTGCTGTAAGATGCAGGGAGAACGGCGATCACATCGAAATCGGTCGTGTTATGGTTGCGCAGGAACACAGGAACAGGGGTATAGCGACCGACCTGATGACAGCAGTTGAAGAACTGACACAGGCAAAAGCTTTTGAGCTTTATACATGTACAAAAAGCTATATCAATATCAACCTGTACGAGAAGCTAGGCTATAAGATATATAAGGTGGAGCAAGGTCCCAGCGATCTTTCATTTGCATATATGAGAAAAACGCTTGATTAGGCTGACAAGTTCCCGTTTGTCGGGATCGATCATGTTCACGTTTCCCTCGAAGGCTTTCTCCTTCGGGGTTTTTCGTTTCCTCCCACGGTCGCGGGAGTGTGCACGCGGAAACAAATTGCCGCGCCTTTGATTCTGTGCTATGATACAGAAAAACCGGATTTTTTCCGCGAAACCGGGAGTAAACTACCGGTCGAGCAGACTAAACTGCCGGTCGGTTGACGAAAGAGAAGGGAGCGGCTTATGATGCAGTCATCCAGGAACAAACCCGAAGGGAGTAAAAACGAAATGAAAAAAGAATCTATGGGTAAGATGATTGCACAAAAACGCAGGGAGCTGGGCATGACGCAGCTGGAACTGGCGGAAATAATGGGCGTCACCGACAAGGCCGTTTCCAAATGGGAACGGGATCTCTCTTATCCCGACGTGAACTCTCTCCCGAAGCTGGCGGAGATCTTCGGCATGTCGGTCGATGAGCTGCTGCAGATCAAATCGGAAGCGATGCAGGCAGAAGAGAAAAAGCCGATCAGCGACATCCTGTCCATCATCCCCAAAGCCGTATGTCTGGCGATGGGCGTCGCCGTCACCGTTCTTTCCGTGTTGGGGGAGATCGATCTGAACACGGCGGTCATCCTGCTGGGCGTCGGCGTCGCCTGCGCCGGAATCAGCCTTTTGGATCGGAATTAATCATTCCGGTTTTCAAAATTACAACCTGTCTGTGCTGACCCTCGAAGGCTTTTGCCTTCGAGGGGTTTCGTTTATTCCCACGGTCGGGGGAGCGTGCACGCGGAAACAAATTGCCGCGCTTTTGATTCTGTGGTATGATGCAGACAAATCGGGATTTGTGAGGCTGACTATGGGATTTATGTCGTTCAATGAAAACTACTATCGCAGAAAGCTGGAAGAATATGAAAATAAGATTCTTTCCGATACAGAAATCCGTGAAGCAAAACAGCTTCTAAAGGTGTTGGACGATCTGACCGATGAAGGATATACAAATCTGAACGATATGATGGAAGCAGATTTCTCTTGTCTGACAAGGCTGAGAACTGTACTGTACCGATGCGGGGAAGCTCCATTTCCTATCGATCATGAAAGGTTGTCAGCTACTGTTTACGGAAAGAATGAATATGAACTTGAGGAACTGCTTGGAGATCTGATTGAAGAGACCCAAAATCACAGCAGTGTTTCCGGCAATCCGTTTCTTGAAGAGATTTACAGGTACTGTGAATGGATCGGATATGAAAAAGATACAGCCTATGTCTTTCTGATGAGGGATGCATTATTGCCATATGTATTCTTTCGCAGCAGAGGGAGAGACAATATCCATCCGTGGCTGATCAGCCGCCGCTTTCTGGAAGACATAACAGAAACAGAATACGTGGATGACGATATACGCCTTCCTTTATATGAAGCCCTGGAAACCAGTCACATCCAGTTTGATGATTATTCTGCTTACTGCAAGGAGAAAATACTTCTGGTTCTGAATGAACATCCAAAATTGAAAACCATCCTTCTCGACCTGCTGAGCTCGATTAAACAGAACAGGATCGTTGTGATTGAATCCGGCTATATGGGAACGATCCCTATGATGCTGAAAGCCCTGGATGACAGAGTGGACTTCCGGCTGTTCACGACAGCGCCTTTCCTGTATGAAAGCTATCAGGACAGAATATTCTGCAGGAAATATGAAGATATCCGCAGATTTGAAACGCTATATTCACAGGACCTTTTCATGCAGTATTCTTCGTATTGCAACATGGAGTTCTATGTGAATGTATCCGTAGAGGAATCGGTGAAGGA
>JAEEGF012462862.1_pt1 | contig 24128 bp, 16 predicted proteins | sample 9134171 | NCBI WGS metagenome assembly JAEEGF01 (sample SAMN16246542, study PRJNA631951) | gut metagenome | biome: gut microbiome; feature: rumen; material: AP-attached | host: Bos | place: Iran: Karaj | collected 2018-10
ATGTATTGCCGGAGCTATTCTTCGGCGGGAGCTTCCGGAGCGGCATCGGCGGGGTCGACCTTCTCGACGGAATCATCATCGACTTCCACGCCCTGCACATGGTCGAAGGTTTCCTTCGCCTCGGCGCTATCCTGTTCGATGTCTTCGACGCTCGGGAGCGCGGTGGCATCTTGCACCATGTCGCCGTCACGCAGGCTAATCGCCTTCACGCCCTGGGCATTGCGGCCCGTAAGGCGGATGGAATCGGCCTTGATGCGGATGACCTGGCCTTCCTTACTCGTGATAATCAGGTCGTAATCGTCGGCAACGCTATCCACGAACACGGCCGGGCCAATCTTGTCGGTAACGTTGAGGTTCTTCACGCCCTTGCTTCCGCGCTTGGTAACGCGGTAAGTACCCGGTTCACTGCGCTTGCCGTAGCCCTTTTCGGTAATGGTAAGCACCTTGTTGCCTTCCTTGAGCCACAGGAGCGAAATGACCTCGTCGCCTTCGGCAAGCTTGATACCGCGAACACCATGCGTGCCTCGGCCCATCGGGCGGAAGCACGTAATCGGGAACGTGACGGCCTGGCCGTTGCGGGTCGCAAGCATCAGCAGGTCCTTCGGAATCGGGCGACCTTCGAGATCGTCGGCATCATCCGCTTCAGGAACCTCTGTCTCAGGCCCTTCGGCAAGCTCAGTGGCCTGATCGTCGCCCGCATTGAGCGAGGCCTTGTATTCCTCTTCGCTCATGCCCACGAGCTGCACCTTCACGAGTTCGTCACCCTCGTCGAGGGTAATGGCGTTCACGCCGGCCTTGCGCGGGCGGCTGAACAGCGTAAGGTCCATCTTGTTGATGATACCCTTCTTGGTCGCAAACACGAGGCAGAAGAAACCGCCGAACTTGCGCACAGGCACAATGGCCTGCACCTTTTCGCCTTCGGTGAGGCCCACGAAGTTCACAATCGGGCGGCCCTTGCCGTTGCGCGTGCCTTCGGGCAGGCGGTAGACCTTCGTCCAGTAGGCACGGCCCTTGTTGGTAAACACGAGCAGGTAACTGTGCGTGCTTGCCGTAAAGATCTGGTCCACGTCGTCTTCTTCCTTGAGGCCGGCACCGATAATGCCCTTGCCGCCACGGCTCTGGGTCTTGAAGGTGTCAATCGGGAGGCGCTTGATGTAGCCTTCCTTGCTCAAGGTAATCACCTGTTCCTCTTCGGCAATCAGGTCTTCGTAGTCGCTGTCGTCGACGGATTCGCCGATGGTGGTGCGGCGTTCGTCACCGAACTTGTCCACCACCTCGTCGAGCCTCTTGAGGATAATCGCAATGCGGCGTTCGCGCTTGGCGAGGATATCTTCGAGGTCGGCAACCGTCGCGATGAGCTCGTTGTATTCCGCTTCCAGTTTTTCGAGGTTGAGGCCCGTCAACTGGGCAAGTCGCATGTCGACAATCGCCTGCGACTGGATTTCGTCGAGGCTGAAGCGTTCCTGCAAGTTCTGCTTCGCGATTTCGGTCGTCTTGCTCGACTTGATAATCTGCACGACCTCGTCGATGTTCTGGGTCGCAATGCGCAGGCCTTCGATAATGTGCAGGCGGGCCTTCGCCTTCTTCAGGTCGAACTGCGTAGCGCGAGTCACCACGTCCATACGGTGGTCAATGTAAATCTGAACCAAGTCCTTGAGGGTCAATAACTTAGGCAAGTTGTTCACGAGTGCCAGGTTGTAGATGCTGAAGGTGGTCTGCAACTGCGTGTACTTGAACAGGTTGTTGAGGACAACCTCGCCCACCGCATCGCGCCTGAGTTCAATCACGATGCGGACATCCTTCGCAGATTCGTCGCGGATGTCGGTGATGCCGTCCACGCGCTTTTCGCGAACGAGGTCCGCAATTTTTTTGCAGAGTTCGGACTTGTTCACCATGTACGGGATTTCCGTCACGATGATGCGCGGCTTGCCCTTGGAATCAATTTCGATGTCAGTGCGGGCGCGCACACGCACGCGGCCGTGGCCCGTGAGGTAGGCATCGCGGATACCCGCACGCCCGCAAATGATTGCACCCGTCGGGAAGTCCGGACCGGAAACGTACTGCAAGAGTTCTTCGCCCGTAATTTCCGGGTTTTCTGCCACCGCGTGGATAGCGTTCGCGATTTCGCGCAGGTTGTGCGGGGCCATCGAGGTAGCCATACCCACGGCGATACCCGTAGTACCGTTCACGAGCATGTTCGGGAGCACGGACGGGAGCACCAGCGGTTCGTCGAGGGTTTCGTCGAAGTTCGGGCCCATGTCCACGGTGTCCTTCTCGAGGTCTTCGAGCATCAGGGCGCCCATGTTGTTCATCTTCGCTTCGGTGTAACGCATTGCGGCGGCACCGTCGCCGTCGATGTTACCGAAGTTACCCTGACCAAACACCAGCGGGTAACGCAGCGAGAAATCCTGCGCCATGCGGACGAGAGTCTCGTAAACAGCGGAGTCGCCATGCGGGTGGTACTTACCAATCACGTCGCCTACAATACGCGCGCTCTTCACCGTCGGCTTGTTGGGCACCACGCCCAGCTTGTGCATACTGAACATCACGCGACGGTGCACCGGCTTGAAGCCGTCTCGTGCGTCCGGGAGCGCACGCGCCACAATGACGCTCATGGAGTAGCGGAGATAGCAATCCTGCATGTCCTTTTCGATAAGGCTCTTGAACTGCGTTCCTGGTACCAATTCTTCTGACATTCGTTATCCTCTTGGTGATTAGCCGTTTCCGGCCAACATCTCGTTTATCTTTTTCAAACTTTCTTCGTCGGTCTGGTCGATGCGGTGCGGCGTAACCGTCGCGTAGCCCTGGTGGAGCAGGTAATCGTCCGTATAGTCGGGCTGCCTGTCCCAGAGTTTTTCGCCATCGAGCTGCCACAGGCGGCCTTCGTTCGTGTAGTGGTCCGTAAACATGCCGCATGCCATACATGCAGGCCGAACGCCCTTGAATCCGTCAACATGCGCCTTCGGGAAGTTCACGTTCCAGAACACTCCCGCGGGGATATTCCTGAACATTCCCTCGCGCACGACCCGCACGGCAAAATCAATCGATTCCTGCAAAAGCGCATCGCCCCCATGCAGCGAGAGGGCTATTCCCGGAACACTCCAGAGGGCAGCCTCGCGCGCTCCGGCGACCGTGCCCGAATAAAGCGCGGACACGCCCGAATTCTCGCCGATGTTTACGCCCGAGAAGCACACGTCGAACTTACCCGGACCGGCCCCCTCGGTTTGTTCCAGGCCAAAAGCGGCATAGTGCCCGAGGGCAAACTTCACGCAATCGGCAGGGGTCCCGTCGACCGAAAACACCCTATAATCGCCCGCAGAATGGCATTCCTCAATACAGAGCGGGCGACGCAAGGTAAATGCGTGAGAAACACCGCTCTGTTCCGTTTGCGGGGCAAACACGAAAACCTCCCCACAGGGAGCAAGAGCACGCGCCAAAGCGTGCATATTCGCGCTATTCACCCCATCGTCGTTCGTGATGAGGATACGCGGTTTTCGAGGGCTTTGCATACAGCCTGAAATATAGAAAAATCCCCAAAATTTTAAGGAAAAAAACAGATTTTCAAGGCCCATTTTCGGGGCTATTTTCCAGGCTATTTTCGGGTAGCTCGGAACAGCGAATCCAGGCGTTCCGAAAGCTGCTTTGCGCCCTCACGACCGAGATGGTCAGTATTGAACGCCATGCTCGATTTGTAGTCGTGATTACCCATCTTGTTTTCATCCAGGAACAGCACGTCCAGCGCCTTCGCGCGCTCCAGAAGTTCCTGCGCTACCGAGCGACGCACCCCATAAACACCATATGCGCCCGTTTTCGCATAACGCGGATTTTGCGGTGTCACGAGCAGCACGACTTCTATACCACGGGCACGAGCCTCCCCTACCAGTTTTTCGAGCGTAGCCATGTTGTTTACGACAGCGGGCAAATCCAGGCGGAACAGCGTAGAATCGTTCGATACCGAAGGTTCACCCCAGCCACCCGAGGGCAACAGGAATTCATCGAAACTGTAAGGCAGCATCTGGCCGGGCCTCGCCTTATACGATTTTTCAACAAGCGTTTCAAAACCCTTCGGGAGCGAATCCACCCAAAACCCGTGAGATTCGTCGTACCTGAGCCCCGGGGAATTCTCGTAAATCGAGTTCCACGACGAATTCTCGGTCACCCACATGAAATCTGGCGAGAATTCAAGTACCAGGAACCGGAGTTTTGGCAAATGGCTGAACACGTAATGCTCCGTCAGGAATTCCATTCCGAAAATGTCACCCGAGGAGTACGCCATGTTCAGGAGATTTTCCGATTGCACGTAAGATGCGTTCACGCCGAACATCGCCCTCGAGGACCCGAGCACCACTGCCGTAACGCTATCGCGGGATTTCCAGAAATATTCCATCTTTACGCGCAATTCCAGCCCGTAGAATTCCATCTGCGGCGTGAAATAAACTCCCGCGCTATCGATATCCAAATCGGGATTAACGACCGCACGATCATACGCATTGACCCATACGGCGGGGTGCCAGAGTTCCTCGCCGCACAACATTTCGAGCACATCGCCCGTGAATGCGTTCAAGGCAACCACCTTGCGATGCGCGCCATCGACATCCACCAGGGTCGCCACCACAAGGGAATCTGCACCGTATATCCATTCTGTATGGTCGAAAGTGTAGGGTGCAGGAGCCTTCGTAAAACGTTCCAGCGTTCCCGTACTATCGGCAAAAAGAATCACCTCGTGCGTCGCGTAGTCCTCCCCCACAAACTTGCGGCCCGTCGTTCCCGCAAAATCCAGGAAGAGGGTTCGTTTCGACTTATCGCGCGAAAGGCTTGCATTGCACGCCTGTTCGCCGTTGTACCAGAGCGTATCATGCCCAGAAACGCGGGCGCGCAGGAGTCTCGCTCCGCTCACGGCAAGTTTTCCATCCCGGCTTATACCCCCGTGGTACGCGCCATCGAACAATTTCTCGGGCTCACCGAACTTGCCATCCGAAAAACGAACCTGCCACGTGCTCGCCTGCCTAAACGCAGATTCATCCTTGTTGTTGCCTGCATCGGTCACGAAAACAACCACCGTATCGCCCGATTCAAGCACGCGCCATCGGGGAATCGCCGCATTTTCCACATCGAGCTTTACGAGCCCCGAACCTATAGAATCAAGCGTTCGTACATACACGCTTGACTTGCCCGATACACCTTCAAGCCCCGTGCAGAAAGCAACGCGGTTCCCGTCGGGCGATATATCCGGATGGTACACTTCTACAGAATCGTCAATTTCTACCACGCGCGGATTATCGCCCGAATAGTCCACGAAGGCGAGTTTTCCCGTTTCGTCATCGCGGAACGCAATTTTTACTTTATTCGTACCCAACTCATGACGCATATCCATCGAATTTGCCAAAATCGACACGATGATGCTTTTCTGCTGTCCATCCCTGTTCAGCCACATCGGACTCCTTATCGGGCCAAACGCTAGCCTAAACCCCACATACTCCGCCTTCGAAACAGACGTGACCGTGTAGATGTCGCCACGGGAATACAGATGCATCGATGCGGCAGAATTCCTGTAGCTTCCGCCCTTCACGACACGCTCGCCAAGCACACCACCATCAATCCCGCCGACATAATCCGCAACCGGTTCCTTACGGAACGGCACATACCAGTCGTTTACCCATTCCATCACGTTGCCCGCCATGTCACAGACCCCATTACCATCGATAAACGCGCTGCAAACCTCATGTGCACGGTAATCAGAATTGTCCGCATTCCAGCCCGAATCGGGCTTCCACCCCCCACTTGCCGCATACACCCATTCCGCTTCCGTGGGAAGGCGATACGCGCTTACCGTCGGCAGGAACACGAGCCCCTCCAGATTCACACACGAGCCCTCGTTATCGAACGTGGCCCCGGTGTAGGTATAGGCCGTATCGAACCCTTCGGCAACACTCCGGCGGTTGGCATACAAGACGGCATCGTAGTAGGTGACGTTTACCGCAGGGAGCGAATCTCCGCAGTCCTTGCCCATTTCGGCGCAGGTAACCTCGTGCTTACCGATAAAGTAATCATAATCGAACGACACCTGCATCGCAGGCCGCGCATGCGCAAGAGCGTTAGAGTCGTCCGTTCCCAGGGTAACGGATTCACCGAGTGCGTAAACCGGCACCATGCTGGCAAGGTCGAACGAATCCAGCAGGGACTTGCGGGCAGCCCCTTCCCGTTCACCAGAAGCGCTTGCGGAATTCGAACACGCCCCAAGCACCGCGAACGCAGCAAACAGCAGAAAAACCAACACCCCTTTCATCGCAATCACTCCATCTGCCTTAACACATAATAGACTCGCGATGTAAGAATCGCAGAACCCACGTAGTTGATGTGGTCGTAATCAAACCCTACTTCGAGCGGATAATCGTGGTCGCCCATCTTGTTCTCGTCAAGGAACCTGAAATAGTCCTCGCGAGCATCGTATGCATGAATTTTTTCGAAGAATTCCTTCGCCTGGCTGCGTCTGAGCCCGTAGCGCCCGTAAGCTCCCGTTTTCTTGTAGCAGGGGCATAGCGGGGCAGTCACGCCCAGAACCTTCACTCCACGGTCCTTCGCCATGTTCACGAGGTTCACGAGCATTTCCAGTTCCTGGTCAAGCGTTTTCGAAAGGTCGCTATCCGTGGTATCGTTCACGATTTCCGTCGACGACAAATCCTTGTCCCAGCCGTGTTCCCCGATAAGCTGAATCCACCCACGATAAGGGGCAGCATTGTTGTAATCGTTGTCCGCGCGGAAGTTGTTATCCACCATCTGTACAAATTCATCGCTCACGCCCTCCTTCCAAAAACCGTGATAGGCATCGTAGGCAAAGCCGGGCACGTACTTGATATTGTTGTCGATATTCCATTCCGTATCATCAATCCACCACATATCAGGGTCAATCCCGACCACAACGAATTTCAGGTTCGGGGAATGTGGCAACACATAGTTCGAGAACATGTAGTACGAAGCGTTCATGTCGCAGGGGACCGTTCCGAAATTGAACACGTAGTAATCTTCCATCTGCATGGGGTTCACGCCAAACAACATGCGGGAATTACCAAACACAACAACCTCAATAGAATCGTGGTTGTGCCAGAACATGTGCATCTTGCCGGCCAACACGTGATTTTCCTTGCCCTCCACAAAGTAGAGGCCGGCACTGTCCGGATTGAGCGACGACTCACCCGAAACGTCCATCGGCAAAGCCCAGAAGGCGGGGTGCCAGATTTCTTCGCCTTCAAGGAGAACGACTGACTTGCCACTGTACGAATCAACCATCGCGATACGGGCATGCCTGCCGTTTGCATCGGTAAGCGAGGCGACAAACATGTGGTTTGTCCCCTGCATCCATTCGGTATGGTCAAAGGCATAGCCCTCGGGAGCCATCACGTAGCGCACCAAGCGACCCGCACTATCCGCCACGAAGGCGACCTCGTGCGCACCGTAGGATTTCCCTACAAAGTCAGTACCCGTACGCGAGGCAAAATCCAGGAACAGCGTCTGTTTGGAATTGTCCTTACTGAGCGAAGCATTGCACGCCTGTTCGCCGTTGTACCAAACGGTATCGACCCCCGCCACGCGCGCACGCAATAATCTCGCACCACTTACCGCAAAGGAATTGCCATCGCTCACGCCACCGTGATAAGCACCGCCGAATAATTTTTCGGGCGTGCCGAACTTTCCTTTCGAAAAGCGAACCTGCCACGTACTCGCCTGCTTAAATACAGATTCGTCCTTGTTGTTGCCCGCATCGGTTACGTAAACAATCACCGTATCCCCCGATTCAAGCACGCGCCATCGGGGAATCGCCGCATTTTCCACATCAAGCTTCACAAGCCCCGAGCCTATGGAATCCAGCGAACGCACATACACGCTAGACTTACCACGAACGCCTTCAAGGCCCGTGCAGAACGCCACCCAGTTTCCATCGGGTGAAATATCCGGATGGTAAACATTGAGCGAATCCTCAATCTCAGTCACCACGGAACCACCCTGAGTATAGTCCACAAACGCAAGGTTGCCCGTTTCGTCATTACGGAACGCGAGTTTCGCCTTGAACGTGCCCGCCCACCTGCGGATATCCATCGCCCCCGCAAGCACCGACACAACCGAATTCACCTGCTTGCCATCCTTGCCCAGCCACACCGGAGATTCGATTGCACCGAACGCAAGCCTGAACCCGACGTAATCAGACTGCGATGCTGACGTGACCGTGTAGATGTCACCTCGCGAATAACGGTTAATCGAGCCAACGGCGTTCCTGTAACTGCCACCTTTCACGACACGTTCCCCGAGTGTCCCGCCATCAGGGGCTCCAACGAAATTGTGGACTGTCGTATCGCGCAAGGGCGTAAACCAGTCGTTCACCCATTCCATCACGTTGCCCGCCATGTCACACAGGCTATCCTCGCCAACAAACGACGTGCACACGTTCTGCAGTTCAAAACCGGAATTGCCGTTGTGCCAGCCTTTCTCCGGATTCCAGTTGCGTTCCGCCGCATAGACCCACTCCGCCTCTGTCGGCAAGCGATACGCCATCACCGAAGGCGAAAACACCAGCCCGTCCAGATTCATGCACGAACCGAACGCGTCGAACGTAGCCCCGGTATAACTGTACGCAGTATCGAAGCCTTCCTCAATACTGCGCTTGTTGGCGTAAAGCACCGCATCAAAATAGGTAACCCTCGTTGCAGGCAGAGAGTCCTCGCAGGGGCGGCCCATTTCGGCACAAGTAATCTCGTGGGTCCCGATAAAAAAGTCGTAATCAAAAACAACGCGCATCGAAGGGCGGTCCTTCAGCGACGCAGACGAATTGTCCGTCCCGATGGAAACCTTCTTCCCAAATGAACGGACGAGCGACATGTCCTTGAGTTCAAAGGAATCGAGCGGAGAAATCCTGTTTTGTTCTTCGCGTTCCCATTCAGAAACGGAATTGGAACAGGAACACAAAAAGCAAAGACAAAAAACAACAAACGGAACTAAAAAACGCATACCCTAAAATATACAAAGAATAGGGGCAACAAAGCAGGCGGGAACACTCCCGGCATTCTCATTTTTTCTAGTTTATTCCCCGATGTATACGGAACCGAAATTCCTCGCGATGAAAGAGACTTCCAAGGCCAAGCGCATGGCGGAACTCCTGCGCGTCATCATCTTACAACTGGGCGACGACGTGCCCCGCGCTAGGCGTGAATACGAGACATACGCCGGATGGATGAAACTCCCCGAAGCAGAATGCCTCACGGGCAAGAACCAGGCGCAGATGATTGACCTGTACAAGACATTCCGCACGCGGGCGGGCCTCGGGTTCGAACGCGATGTTTACCTGGAGCAGGAACCGGGGGACCGCGATGTCGCGAACGAAAAACCGATACAGTTTGCCGTGCTGGTACATAACCTGAGGAGCGCCTTCAACGTAGGTTCCATCATCAGGAGCACGGACTGCTTCGGGCTCGAAGGAGTCCACCTGAGCGGCTACAGCTGCGGGCCCGACCACGTGACCGTCAAGAGCGCTGCCCGCGGGTGCCAGGAATGGATTCCCATCAAGCGCTGGGACAGCCCCTTCGACTGCGTGAAGTGGCACAAGGAAAACGGCTACGAGATTATCGCGCTCGAAACCGGCGAAGATATCCCGAGCATAAACGATGTCAAGTGGCCCGAAAAAGGCCTGATTATCCTCGGGAACGAAGAACTGGGAATTGCCCCCGAACTGATGGCAGAGGCGACCATGAAGGTGACCATCCCGATGGCTGGCCGCAAGGCGAGCATGAACGTCGCCGGTGCGTTCGCCATTATGGCATTCTGCCTACGGAGCCGTTGCGGCAGGGGCTGACGATTTCTCGTTGTTCAACGCCTTCACCGCTTCGGTCAGACGGTCAATGGCCTGAATAAGTTCATCCATCTTGGCTTCGCTCACGCCACCCGCAACGGCGGCAGGCACATTTGCAACAGCTGCAGCGGCTTCGGCAGCGGGCTTCGGAGTTTCTTTAACAGGGAGTTTGCCGAACCAGATATCGGGCCAGCGGTCGTTACCCGTGTGGTAGGTAATGCGGGTCGCCGTCTCTACCGGTTCGCCAATCTTCCAGATGTATAGTTCGTAGTCGAACAAGTCGTGGTCGTGGCCCTTGTCGGTAGCACCCCACACGAGCCACTTACCATCGGGCGAAAGGCGCGGGAAGTATTCGTGACTGCGGCGGCCGGGCAAGTCCATCAACTTCACGTTCTTCGGAATGCCGAAGAAGCCGACCTTCTCGATCTGCTTGCCGTCCTTGGCAGAGAACCACAAAATTTCGCTCGGGGCGGCCGTGCCGCCGTTACCCGTCGGGTTCACGCGGTAAATCTTGCTTCCGTCAAAGTTCCAGTCAATCTGGCAACCGTCGCCGGACTTGGTCCACTGGGACTTTTCCAGGTCCCACACACCCGTCTCACGCATGGAACCGCGAAGCGTAATCGCCAAATGCTTGCCATCGGGGCTCATGTTCGGTTCCTGCAGAATCACGCCAGACTTCTTGAAGGCGGCCTCGCCATCCAGAATCATCTTTTCATCCTTGCTCGCGAGGTCCATCGTAAAGACCTTCCCTGCACGGCTAAACACGATGGACTTGCCATCGGGCCTCCAGGTGCCCCACGTGGCATTGTCCACCACCTTGCGGGCATTTTCGCCGGAGATGTCGACCATCCACAGGTCCCACTTTTCGGGGTAGTTCGCGTCGTTCTCGGGAACCCAGCCGCCCTTGCTGCGGTTAAACATCACCGTGGCGCCATCCGGAGAAATCCTCGGGAACCAGTCCACATTATCGCCCTGCGTCAAGGCACGCGGGTTCGTGCCGTCGGCATTCATAATCCAGATATCGTGATGCGAGTTTGCACGGCTCGTCGCCCAGACAATCGCCCCTTCGAGTTTTCCCTTCAAGGCATTGAGGGCTTTCTGCTCATCTGCAGTCGGGTCAACGGCAGCCCCTGTCGGGGCGCCCTGCTGGGCAAAAACAGAAGTTGCGGCAAATGCCGCACAGGCGCAAATCTTCACAATCTTATTCATGCCCTAAAGATACGAAAAAAAAGGCGCCCGCCTTTACGGCAAGCGCATTTTTTCTTTGGAATCGGCAAAATTCCTAAGCAAGTATCTACTCCAGGCGGATTTTTTTCATGTGCGAGCCACCCGCAGTCTGAACGCGCAGCACATATATGCCTGCAGGGATTCCCTTGAGGCTCATCTCCATACTGCCAGAAACATTCCCGTTCCAGAGAGTCTTTACCGCGGTTCCCGTCACGCTGAACATATCCACACGCACGTGGCCCACAGCATTCACATGCAGTGCGCGGCCCTGCTGCGACATTCCTACCGCCGAGGGCAAGCGGGCCTCAGGAACAGCGACACTCCCGTCGGAACTGGAACTCAAATCCACGTTCATCTCGCTCGAACTAGAAGACTGCGGAGGTTCCGCGCTCGAGGAACTCTGCGGCGGCGGATTCGAGCCCGCCGTCATGAGGTTAGGCATGTTGCCCGAAACCAAGAGGCCGTTCAAGAGCTTGAGCGACTGGTTAAAGTAATTCTCGTCACCGAGCGCCACCGCTTCTTTCCAGTATTCGTCAAGTTTGGACTGGTACTTGGCATCCGAGATGAGAGCCGTCATCAAGGATGTCACGAACGTACTGTTGTGATCGTTGCCGAGACTGCCGGAAGAACGAAGTACAGGCCCCTTCATGTTCGATGCGGGAACAGTCGACACGAACTCAGCCATCTTCTTGTCTATTGCAAGAGCACGCTGGTCGCCATGCCAGCAGACAGCCTTCGCGTTACGCCACGGGGCGCGCGATGCATCGTAGCTGTAGTAATCGTCTTCACTCTTGCCGTTCTTGTCAGTCCAGTCGTCCACAAGGCCCGTATTCACTTCGCCCGAACTCGCCTCGTAAAGCTTCATGTTGGCGTCGTAGGCGGTCTTGCTCCAGAACTCGGCGTTTTCCGTATCAACGGCGGCGAAAAGCGGCATGTAGGCCGGGTCGAAGTAACCCGGGTTCTTGCGGTTTAAGGCGGCATCGCCCCACTTGTCACCAGGCATATGCAAGCCGTTGCTTTCGAATTCGGACTTTTTCATGGCCTGAATCAGTTTCTTGGCGTCTTCCTTGTACTTCTCGTCGCCAAACTGGTAGTATGCCATCACCAAGGCTGCTGCGGCATCGATATCGCCATCCAGAGCGGCACCGTTGCCCGCATCCCACGATTCCGAAAGATTACCGATTTTCCAAATCATGAGTCCGTTCTCGTTCTGGAACTTCTTGTAGAAATTCCAGATCTTGTCGAACTGGCTCTGGTAACTCGTAGTATTGTCACTGAAATAGACCATCAGGAGCATGCCGTAGCCGACACCTTCCGAAAAATACTGGTTGGACCCAGGATCAGAACGCACACCGGCGATATCGCCCTGTTCGTTGTACATGTCCCTCATCCAGGCAGCGAACTGCGTTTTCAGCTGTTCCGAGGCGGCAGCCTTGTCGCTCAAAAGAGTCGCGTTTCCGCCGTAATCGGACATTTGCGGATACGGGAAGTTCACCGCCGCCTGCGAAAGTCCAAAAGCCATAAGGCCCGCGAGGCCCATTTTTACCAAACATTTCATAAACACTCCTTGTCGTTACGCGACTTATCTAAATTACAAGTTCTCGCCTTTTTTTGCAACCTATTTTTTTGTGATTCTGTCAAAATAAAGGACAAAATGTGATTTTGTTCAACCAAAAAACTTTCCTCCGGAACTTCGCGAATCACTTTTTCGCATCAAGTTCCGCCCGAAGCGAGTCCAGTTTTGTCAGAACCGAATCTAACCGAGCCGTATACTGCCTTGCACCGAGTTCGCTCAGGTGCGTCGCATTGAACGCCATGTCGTCGGTATAGTCGTGTTCGCCCATCCTGTATTCGTCAAACACGATAAACCCGCTTTCCTTGAACATCGATATGATGGATTCCGCGACGGCCCAGCGCGGGCCAAAGTAGTCGTAGGCTTCCGTTTCCCGGTACATCGGGCTTCGCGGGGTAATGTTGACAAAGAACTTTATCCCAAGAGTTTCCATATTCTTCTTGAGTCCCTTGAACGTTTCAAAATCCACCTTGAAATGCGAATTCGTCGTGTACATCCACGCGATGTCATCGATGTACGTCGGTTCCTTCCAGCCAGCCGAGGGCAACAGGTATGTCCCCTCGATATACGACGACGAGAACATGTCCTTCGTGAATTCCTGTTCAGTAGCACTCTTGACTATGGCATCGAACTGCGCGTCCAGATGCTTTTCGTCGTAGGCAAACCCGGGGGAATTGTCGTAGAGGTCTTCCCACATGTCCTCTTCCAGATGGAAAAGGAACCCGGGAGTCAGTTCCATCGACACGACCTTCAACGAGGATGCGTACGGGAGCACGTAGTTCTTCAGCAGGTAAATCGCCCCGAATACATCGCCCAGCGTGTAAGACATATTGAGCGTCTTGTAGGTTTTCACCGAATCGTCGATAAGCGCATTCAGCGTCATGGAACTGCCGAATGCCACGTACTCGACATCCTTGTACACCGACCAGAACTTAGACATCTTGCTTGCAAGTTCTACCGCGGAGGTCGCATACTCGTAGCCCCCTTCCGGATCATAGTAGACGCCAGCGCTATCCGCCGAAACGGAATTTCTCTCCGCATCAGAACTCCCGTACACCCACATATTCGGATGCCAGAGTTCCATTCCCGAGGCAACCTCGAGCAAAGCAGAATCGACAAGATTAAGGAGAGCAATCTTGGAATGAGCCCCTTCCCCGTTCACGAGCGTCACGACCGCCACGTCAGAGGAAAGCTTCGGCGAATTGTCCGAGCGGGCCACCCATTCTGCATGGTCAAAACTGGTCCCGGCCGGAGCGGGGATTCCCCGAACGAGCGTTCCCGTACTGTCTACGACAAGGAGCATCTCGTGCGTACCGTAATCAGTGCCCGCAAATTCCTTGCCCGTCTTCCCGCCAAAATCAAGGAACAGGGTGCGCTTGGAATTGTCCCGCGAAAGGCTTGCATTGCAGGCCTGTTCCCCGCCGTACCAGACAGTATCGAGCGCATCGCCGGCATCCGCCGAGCCCGAAGGCACAACCCGCGCACGCAAAAGCCTCGCCCCGGTAACGGCCAGCCGCCCGTCCTTGCTCACGCCATCGTGGTAAGCGCCGTCAAAAAGTTTCTGTGGTGTGCCGAACCTATTGTTCGCAAACTTGACCTGCCACGTACTCTGCGACTTAAACGATGCATCATCCTTGTTGTTGCCCGCACTGGTCACGTAGACAATTACCGTGTCCCCGTTCTCAAGAACGCGCCAACGCGGGATTGCCGCAGATTCCGCGTTCAACTTCACAAGATTAGAACCCGACGGATTCAGGTGACGCACATACACCTGCGACTTCCCGTCAATTCCTTCGAGCCCCGTACAGAACGCGACAAGTTTCCCGTTCGGGGAAATTTCCGGATGATAAACCGTCAGCGTATCCCGGATTTCAACCGCAGACGTGCCTCCTATAGCAAAATCGACGTAGGTCAGGTTTCCGGTAAGGTCGTTGCGGAAGGCCAGTTTCGCCTTGCTCGTGCCCAAAACCGTACCGAGCGTAGAAGCCTTCGTGAGCACGTTCACGCGGCTGCTGGTAAGGGAACCGTCTCCATTCACCCACAGCGCATCGGGAATCTTTCCGTACGCAACGCGAAAGCCCACGTAATCGGCCCGGGAACTGCCGGTAACCGTATAGATATCCCCGCGGTTATATATCTTCATGCCCTTCGGCTTGTCGTTGTAACTGCCACCCTTCACCACCTTTTCGCCAATCGAACCGCCATCGGAACCCCCGACATAGTTGACCACCACAGAATCCACGAACGCGCCCATCCAGTCGTTCACCCATTCAAGCGCATTGCCTGCCATATCGCAAAAGGCGCTGTCCCGCGCAGCGGAATCCAGTTCGGATACTTCGTCCGCCGTACAAACCAGATGCAGTCCGTGCCCAGAATTTTCTGCATTCCAACCCTTTTCAGGATTCCACCTCCTGCTTGCCACGAGCACCCATTCCGCCTCGGTCGGCAGCCTGTATGCATCCAGTTCCGGATGGAACACGAGTCCTTCAAGACCGGTGCAATTGCCTTCTTCATTGAATGTCGCCGACTTGTAGGTATAGGCTGTATCGTACTTTTCGAACTTGCTTCTTGCGTTCACATACAACACGGCATCGTAATACGTGACGTTTGTTACCGGATAGTTCAGCGAATCCAGCGTGAACTTTCTTTTCTGGTTCCACTTGGCAGGCACTTCCACCGAATCCATCATCATCTTGTATTCGCGACGGGTAATCTCGGCTTGCCCCATATAGAAATCATAGGTCAGTTCAACCTTCATGGAGGGGCGCTCCTTCGCCGGAGCAAGCGTATCGTTCGTACCTAAAGCAATACGACCTTCACCGGGCTTTACAATGCGCATCCCGGAGAATTTTTTTGAAGTTGCACTCTGTTGCGGGCGGGTGATGCTATCCGCCCCATGACTACGCCCCGAAGAATCACAAGAGCACAGGATAGCAAGAAGGCTACCCAGCACAAAAAGCACAATCTTGTGACCCAGAGAAAAAGTCATGAACAGCGAACACTCCTAAATACAGTCAAACCAACAGAAAGAATATAGCAACATTCCGCAAGGGCTCTCAATTTTGTATAGCTTTCAAGTAGTTTTCGATTAACCACGTCGCCTTTGTCGCTCCAACAAGATTCAGGTGGTCTTCGTTCGCGAAATTCCCATATTCAAAATCGTGCAATCCATTTTCGTGCAAGTCAACAACGATAAAGTTCGGGAATTCACTATACAAGCCAATTACAATATCCTTGATTTCATCGGCAGAGCTTTCATCTAGCCCGTAACGTCCCCAGGCACCCTTCTCGCGGTAACGTGGCGACTGCGGGAAAACCACGCCAACGACAACCACCCCCTTCTCCTTCGCTATGCCAAGAACCGTCTTCAGTAACCCCAGGTTGTATTCAAATTTCTTCTTTGACTTTTTGTACCAATCTATAGACCCCTCCATGGAAGGGGTGTCCTCGCCCCACCCCGTTGTTGTCGAGAAGTAAAGCCCCCGATGAAAGCTATACAGGAACGCTTCCGAGGAATCCAGTGCCGGGCTATTTTCCGCAATTTTAGCCATCTCGGGAGGGACACCATCAGCCCAATAGCCATGATTCTTATCATACTGGTATCCGGGAATGGCCGAAAAATACTTTCGGAAATCACCACCATCAGTATCCCAGCGGTCAAAATCCAGAGAAAGCACAATCATTTTTAAATTAGGCATCAAGGGGACGATATAATTGCGGACAAAGTATTCTGTCGAAATCAAATCCTGCGATGAATAAGAAAGATTTATGGCAAACAGCGACGAAAAATTCTTCGGATCAAAACCGCTAAACGAGCGAGAAGATCCGATAGCAACCGCTTCTGCCATCTCACGGTATTTCCAAAAAAGATCCATTTTCACCTTCATTATCCGTGCCCTAGACCCCGCATAAGGCGTGAGATAGACGCAGGCACTATCTAAATCCAGACTTGACTCGGCAACGGCCTTCGGCTCCGGCCTAGTCCACAGGCTAGGGTGCCAAAATTCATCTCCACTAAGCAGGTCAACAAAGGTAGAATCGGACGTATCCAGCAGAGAAATCTTCGAATGCCGCCCCTCCGAATTCATCAGGCTCGTCACCACGAAACCAGAGTTATCCGCAGCCCATTCCGTATGGTCAAAGGTGTAGCCCCGTGGTGCAGGAATCCCCTGAACAAGATTCCCCGCCTTATCCGACACAAGGAGCATTCCGTGTACGCCATAGTTGGCCGACGTAAAATCTCGGCCCGTCTTGCCACCGAAATCCAGAAACAGCGATCGGTCCGTTCCGTCTTTCGAAAGGCTCACATTGCAGACCTGCTCCCCATTATACCACGTTTCTTCCTGCACGCTATCCGATGGCGATCCACCCGCCTTTCGAACACGGAAAAGCCGGGCTCCGGTCACCGCAAGTGTTCCATCGCGATTTACTCCCCCATGGAAGGCTCCGTCAAAAAGCTTTTGGGGAGTACCGAACCTACCTCTCGAAAATTTTACCTGCCATGTACTCGCCGCCTTAAATACCGCGGTATCCCTATTGTTAGCCGCACTGGTCACGTAGACAATAACCGTATCACCATTATCAAGGACCTTCCAACGGGGGATTGCCGCCGACTCGACATCAAGCCGGGCAAGATCCGATCCCGCAGCGTCCAGTCTACGTACATAGACGGACGATTGCCCAGAAACACCCTCTATTCCCGTACAAAAGGCAACCCATTTACCATCAGGCGACAGCTCCGGATGGTACGCTTCCAGCGTATCCTTGATTTCCACGACCGCAAGCGGAATCGCTCCATAATCCACGTAGGCCAACTTCTTGCTGGTGATATCCCGAAACACGAGCTTGACATGACGCGTGCCCATCTTCTCCTGAACCGTTTGTGCCTTCGCCTGCAACGAATAGGTCGATTTTGCCACCGGGGCACCACCCGAAAGCCACGTCGGTGCGGGAATAGCGCCATACGCCAAGCGGAATCCGACATGGGTGGCTTTTGTCGAAGACGTTACCGTATAGACATCGCCACGGCTGTAGATTCTCATCGAAGATGCTGCATTATGGAAACTGCCTCCCTTGAGGACCCGTTCCCCCATCGTTCCACCATCATTTGCTCCTACAAAATTCGACACCTCACCATCGGTAAATGCACCCTTCCAATCATTCACCCATTCCATCACGTTACCCGCCATATCACAAATAGACGAGTCTGCTCCGCCTTTGCTTTCCGTACAGACCTCATGCACCGCATTTCCAGACCTTTCCAGATTCCAGCACTTTTCGGGATTCCAGTGAGACTGCGCTACGATAGTCCACTCCGCCTCGGTCGGCAACCGGTAGCCTTCCACCTCGGGATGAAACACAATGTTCCCAAGACTGGAGCAATTTCCATCGCCATCCAATAGAACTTCATCGTAGGCGTACACCGTATCAAGATGTTCGCCCTTGCTTTTCGCATTCGCATAAAGTACAGCATCGTAAAACGTGACCTGCACTATCGGGTAATTGCCCGAATCAGGAGACAAGCCCTTCATCCAGCCATCCGGCCCCCTTCCAGAAGTAACTTCCGAATAGAACTCCGACCGGGTTACCTCATGAGACGAAATCAAAAAATCATAGTCGAAGGAGACATTCATAGCGGGGCGCACATCGGGCGGAGCCTTTTCGTTTTCCGTTCCTAGCGTAATGTTTCTACCGAGACTCCGCACCTGCACCATTCCGTCCCTATCGGAGGGATCTTCCTGAACTGGCAAGAAAAACGTCTCGCTGTTAGAGCAACAGACAAGGCTAAAAAAGAGAGCCATCAAAATCACTGTCTGCAAACGTTTTTCCATACACGACAATATAAAAAAACGGGTATTTCCCCGGCGAGCCAAGGGACGGGGCAACGCTTTTTTCTATCTTTCAAGAAAAAGGAACAACTATGCCCGCACAAGGTGAACACAACAAATGGATAGCCCTCGCCCTCTGCATTCTGCTCGGTTACCTAGGCCTGCACCGCTTTTACGAAGGCAAAATCTGGACAGGCATTCTCTGGCTCTGCACCGCAGGCCTCTGCGGCGTAGGCATCGTCGTTGACGCCATCCTTATCGTGATGAAGCCGGAACACTACTAACAGACGAAAGAACGGCCTTGCAGGCCTATAGACGAAAGACGAGAGATATTCGGGAATGAAACACTTATTTGTTATTGCGACAGCAAGTGCCGGGAAAATCAGGGATTTCGCCCACATTCTCGGCACCGACCACTATGAATTCAAGACGCTGAAGGACATCGGATTCGACGAAGAAATCGTGGAAGACGGGAACTCGTTTGCCGAGAATGCCATCATCAAGTCGAACACCACGGCTCGCTGGCTTGCAAAGCGCGGGATTGAAGCCACGGTACTTGCCGACGATTCCGGGCTCGAGGTTTTCGCGCTGAACGGGGAACCGGGAATCTACAGCGCCCGCTACTGCGGCGACCACGGGAACGACGGCGCGAACAACGACAAACTGATGAAAAAGCTCGAAGGCATCGAAGACCGCAGGGCACGCTACTTCTGCGCACTCTCGTACCAGACTGTAAAGCGGGTTGACACCCCGATCTTAAACGGCGCAACATTAAACGGCGCCGGGACTCGGGTGGGCGACTTTTTCGTAAGCGAACCGCAGATTTTCGAAGGCGAATGCCGCGGGCAAATCAACTACGCCCCCGTAGGCGACATGGGATTCGGTTACGACCCGCTATTCGTTCCCGACGGCGAAACCCGCACCTTCGCGCAGATGGAACTCGAAGAGAAGAAGGCCATCAGCCACCGCGGAAACGCCATCCGCGCCCTGAAAAAAGCGCTTGGGAAATAAAGGACTCGCCACCTTTTCAAAACGTTCGCAAGAATTGTGCCATAATGAGAGTCTTATTCGCACCGTTACAAGGCTACACAACGGGCATCTACCGTAAAGCCCATGCTGAAATCTTTGGCGGAGTCGATGCTTATTACGCGCCCTTCCTGCGCATAGAAAACGGAAAGCCGCGCGAAAAGGACTTGCGGGATTTGGAAGTTTCCAACCCGCAGCATTCCAACCCAGAAAAGCCGGCATGCGCAATTACCGTGCCGCAAATTATTGCGAACAGCGCAGATGAATTCAAAGTTCTCACCGAAGTCCTTTTGCAAAAAGGCTTCACGCAAATCGACTTCAACATGGGTTGCCCTTTCCCCATGCAGGTCAACCGCCATCGCGGTTCTGGTTTGCTAGGCGACACGCAAGCCGTCCAAGCAATTATGGGCGAAATCGCGCGGCAGTCTGCAACAGAGACCGCTAGATTTTCCGTCAAGATGCGACTCGGGCAAAGTTCCCCAGACGAGGCATTCGCGCTCCTCCCGATTTTAAACGATACTCCGCTCACGCAAATCACACTCCACCCGCGGCTCGGCAAACAGCAATACAAGGGCGCAATTGATATCAAGTCATTTGAGAAATTTTACAGCGAATGCCGCCATCCACTCGTCTACAACGGCGACATAACGAGCGTTTCGCAAATCTGCGAAATGGAACGCCGCTATCCTAAGCTCGCAGGCATAATGATCGGTCGCGGATTACTTGCGCAGCCAAGCCTCGCGGCGGAATACAAAGCAGGGAAAGCGAACATAACAGGAAAAGAATTTACAGACAAGCTTCTCCAAATGCACGAAATCATTTTCGAGTACGCTTGCAAAACATACCAAGGCGACAGCCAAATTCTTTCGCACATCAAGAGTTTTTGGGATTATCTGGAGCCCAGCATTCCCAAAAAGACGTTCAAGAGAATCAAGAAAGCCGACAAACTCAACGAATACCAAGAAGCAATTATTGAGATGAGGGCCCTCTCGTGAAAAGCGTTTATATCGAGATAACGGACGCCTGCAACTTGCGTTGCAGCTTTTGCCCCAGCAGTGATTGCAGGCACGAGGCCGGTTCGGGCTCATCGCATACGTTCATGCCGTCCGCACTCTTCAAGAAGTGTATCGCGGGAGCTACCGAAGCAGGAATCGAGCACGTTTATTTGCACGTTCTGGGCGAACCCACGCTACATCCCGGTTTTGCGCTCTTCCTCAAGGATATAAGAACTGCGGGCCTCACCGCAACGCTCACCACGAACGGCACGACCATCAGGCGAGTCGCCCACCACATATTGAACTGCCCCGCCGTTCGCCAGGTAAACTTCTCGACGCACGCGTATGCGGAACTCCCGCCAGATGACGCCCGCGAGCACCTCGAAGACGTTCTCGACTTCTGCAGAATCGCGCTCATCGCAAGGCCCGAGATGTACATCAATCTGCGGCTCTGGAACATCGGTGCAGCAACCGCCGGAGACTGGAACGAGTTCGCGATTTCTCGCATAAACGAGACGTTCAACACGCAGGTCGCTCCGGGGAATTTCTGCAGCAGGCACAAGAGTTTCCCTATCGCGGGGAGACTCTACCTGCACGAAGATTCACGATTCGAGTGGCCCGCACGTCATATCAAAAGCGAAAGAAGCGAGTGTCATCCTGAGCAGAGCACCGACAGGTGCGACGTCGAAGGATCTACGAACAAACCGGTCGCAGGCACATGCCATGCCCTCAATACGCACGCGGCCATTCTCCATGACGGCCGGGTTGTCGCCTGCTGCCTAGACTACAGCGGGCAAATCACCCTCGGGAACATCGTCGACCAGGGCCTCGCCGAAATTCTCGGCTCGCCCCTCGCCCGCAAACTGCGCGAAGGGTTCGAAAAGCACGAATTGCGCCACCCATTCTGCCAAAAATGCACGTTCTGCAAGCGCTTCGGGAAGTAAATTCCAGACAAATTGCTATATTCTACTAGAAATAGAAAGGAGATTCAATCATGAAAAAATTGTTTTTTGCATTGACTGCATGCGCCGTTCTTTTTGCCGCGTGCGACGACAGTTCAAGTTCCCCGAATTCAGAAAACAATTCAAGCGAAAAATCTAATAGCTGTTCCAACGCCGACGAACCGCTTACCGACCCCCGCGACGGCAAGGTTTATAAGACCGTCAAAATTGGCAACCAAGTCTGGATGGCTGAGAACCTGAATTATGACGTAGAAGGCAGCAAGACAAACGACAGCCTCGACAAGGACGGCTCCATTTACGGGCGCTACTATACACTCGAAGCATCAAAAAACGCATGCCCAGAGGGCTGGCACTTGCCCAGTTACGACGAAGCGGATTCCTTGATTATATTTGTCGGTAACGAAGACGTCGCCGGCTGGCACCTCAAATCTACATCTGGTTGGGCCTTTGACGACCACGACCAAACTGACGGAAACGGCGCAGACTCCTACTGTTTCGACGCGAAGAGCGCAGGAGAAATACGGAGTTCCCCGCGCGTATCCAATTTTGGGGAAATGGCCTTTTTCCGAACAACAGCTACATACCGTCAATTTGAATACATCGAAGGTCGCGGGAACGTCGAAACAGAATTACAGGCATGGTATTTGACACTCTGGAACACGGATTCCATCGGGAAGTTAAAGCATTTTGACGCAGATAAAGCCGCAAGCATCCGCTGCGTCAAGGGTTATGTCGAACCCGAGAGTTCCTCGTCTTACGAAAATTCCTACGAAGAAAACCCCGATGTTTACGCCATCCCCGACTCTCTACAGCAACAATTCGAAGAGGAACTTCGCAAAGAACTATTGATTAAACAATTCGACAGCGTACAAAGCCCAGAAGAATGTGAAGCGATCGAAGGGTTATCGGAAACAGAAATCGAAGCCTGTAAAAATAGATTCCGTTCTCTGCACCCTGAATATTTCTATGACTTCTAATCTTGACGCAAAGTCAACAAGAACAGTCATTCAGGATTTTACAGGCGTTTACGCCGAGCAGCCCTTTATGCAGGGGCTGCGTGGGCGCGATGGTACCCGCTATATCGACTGTTCCGACATTCCGGGCACGGACTGCTACTGCGACGACGAGGCCGTTGCCGCCATCCGCAGGCAAATTGCCTCTGCAGGCATCACGGATGCGCACGGCATTCACTTCTTTGACAACGGCAATTACCACTACATGAGCAAAATCTGGACCGACATGGTCCAAAAACCGTTTTCGCTTGTCGTTTTCGACCACCATCCCGACATGCAAGCCCCGCGATTCGGAAACATTCTCAGTTGCGGTGGCTGGGCCAAGAAGGTTCTCGAAGAGAATAAGTTCATAGACAACGTTGTTATCATTGGAGTCGCCGACCACCTCGTAGAAGAAATCCGCGCAGAACTTTCGCAGGCAAGTGATGCTAATATTTTAGACAAAGTAACATTTATCCGCGAAAGCGAAGTACGTGAAACCGGCACATCCACGTCATTCTCGCGAATGCGAGAATCTTTAAGATCCCCGACCGAGTCGGGGATGACAGAAGGCCGAATCTATATCTCCATCGACAAGGACGCCCTCTCCCCCGCCTTCGCCGCCACCAACTGGGACCAGGGTTCGCTGGATATAGCGACACTCAAAGAAGTCATCGCCGGTTTCGCCACAAACCACAAAATCATCGGTGTAGACATCTGCGGGGAGCGCGCCTGTGACTTTGCAGGCGACGAGTACCACACCGTGCAAGAAGCGGACGCCCTGAACGACCGCATAAACCGCGAATTGTCGGATTTTTTTACTTCCCTCGCGTCGTCCCCTACTTAATTTCCAATTTATAGAAAGTATCGTAGTGGTCTGACGTGTAGTAGATTACACAGTCCGGCTGGTACACGAGCCGCTTGGTTCCGCGATTTGCACCGGAATAATCCACATCGGCTTCGCGATAGGAACCTTCGGGCAACGTTGCGTGGTAATTGTCCAGATTCGAGGCTAAATTGTCAAAGTTGTCGCCGCCAATCATCACGCCGATTGTGGTCCACGGGTTGAAATTCCACTTTTCAAAGGTGTTGCCCGTCTTGGATTCGTAAAGCTTTTTGCCTTCGTTCTTGCCGACATAGTTCGCGGGTAACTTGTCAAACTTGCACAGGTATGCCGCAACGGAATCCTTTGTCGTGTACAGACCAGATTCCTCCACCGCTTCGTAGATGCTTTTTTCTGTTGCGCTAGATGATTCAGCAACACTGCTAGACAACTTCTTTTCCGAACTAGATGACTCAGCAACACTGCTGGAAGAAATTTTTTCTACACTGGATGAAGAGTCTTCATCACTTTCTACAGGAAGCGAAGTTGTGCACGCTGCAAGTGATGCAGCGAGAAAACTAACAAGGAGAATCTTTATGAGAACATTATGCACGCTAGAAATATACATTAAAACGGTTCAAATATGCAAAACAGCAAGGTAACAAACAATAAAAGAACTATATTATGGGAGGTAACTAATAATTATTAACTATCAACTGGCAAAAAACATGGATATCAACGAACTCGCACAAAAGCACATCTTGAACCAGCCGCTCTACGTGACCGGCAAGCCCATCGCCTACACCGCCCGCGAATTCGGCCTCGACCCGAAAGACATCGACAAACTCGCGAGCAACGAGAACC
>JAEEGF010581396.1_pt1 | contig 24116 bp, 20 predicted proteins | sample 9134171 | NCBI WGS metagenome assembly JAEEGF01 (sample SAMN16246542, study PRJNA631951) | gut metagenome | biome: gut microbiome; feature: rumen; material: AP-attached | host: Bos | place: Iran: Karaj | collected 2018-10
AAGATGATCTACAACCAGCTGGTCGTCTGGAACTTCGAGAAACGTGAACTCGAACCGGAACTGGCAACCAAATGGGAGATCAGCGACGACGGCCTGGAGTACACCTTCCATCTGCGTGACGACGTGACCTTCTCCAACGGCCAGAAGCTCGAAGCCGACGACGTGGTCTTCACCTTCAAGGAAAGAGCCAAAGCCGTCGAGGCCGAAGGCGGCTCCTATCAGCTCTCCGACCTGACCAAGATCCTGGAAGACGTCGTTGCCGTCGATGCGACGACCGTCAAGCTGATCCTGAAGCAGCCGAACGCCGACATCATCTACCGTCTGTACCTGCAGCCCTACTCCATCTTCAACCGCGAAGCCTGCGAAGCGGACGCCGAGAAGGGTCACTGGGTCGGCACCAACGGCTGGGTCCTGGATGAGTTCATCCCCGCTGAAAAGTGCGTATTCGTCAAGTATCCGGACAGCTGGGTCTGGAAAGTGAACGGCGCCACCGCGACGGAAAAGGTGATCTTCGAGAGCTACAAGGAAGAAGGCACCAAGGTCGCCGCTCTGGAGAACCATGAGCTCGCCGCCGCCGCCGGCATCAGCAGCATCAACGCCGAGATCCTGTCGAAAGACGAATTCCTGTATGAGACCTACTCCTCCGAATCCCTGTCTTACATGTTCTTCAACATGAAGCGCGGCATCACCAAGGACGACGTCAATCTCCGCAAGGCGATCGCTTTCGCCATCAATCTGCAGGACGTCAACGAAGCGATCTACGACGGCAACGCCGTCAGAGCCACCACGATGTGGGGCAAGAACCAGTTCGGTTACTTCGACGGTTTCGATGAGGTCGTGGAGTACAACCCGGCCAAGGCGAAAGAATATCTGGCCAAGTCCACCTATCCGGACGGCAACTTCACCTTCAAGCTGTGGGTCCACGGCTCCTGGGAAGCTTCGGGCGTTCTGATCCAGAAGATGCTGCAGGATACCCTGGGCTGCAAGGTCGAGGTGGAAGTGGTCGATACTTCCCGCCTGAACGGCACCGTCAAGAAGGTCATGGCCGATGAGGACGGTCCGGAAGATTACTACGACGCCTGCGTCTACAACATCTCCCTGAACCCGACCGGCAACCGCTTCGCGTTCACGGTCAACCTGAAGTCCACCACGAACCGTGCCTACTTCTTCGATCAGCAGATCTCCGACTGGTACAGCACCGTTCTGGCCATGCCGAAGGATGAGGACCGTATCGCGGTCTACAAGGACATCCAGATCCGCATGAACGACCTGCTTGCGTACTTCCCTTGGTTCTATGAAGTAAAGAACCACGTGAATGACGTCCGCGTCACCGGCATCGGCTGGTGCCCGGATTCCAAGCACGACTACAGCCTGATCCAGATGACCAACGAATATTGATCGGAAGTGATCCGATAGGCTGTGGGGCCTGTGAAAATTTTCACAGGCCCCTTTTTCAAACCAAGGAGGCATTGCATGAATCCGTTGAAAGAGACCCTGGCGGCGCAGATCAGCGAAGAGCGTATCGTCAGACTGACCTCGGACCTGGTCCGCATCCAGTCCTACTGCGGGATCCCGCAGCAGGAGACCGGCGTGGCGAAGTACATCAAGGCGTTTTTTGACGCGAACGGCATCCCCTGCGAACTGAAAGAAGTGGAGGACGGGCGCTGCAACGTGATCGCGGTCTTTGACAGCGGCCGGCCCGGAAAGACCATCCTGTTCAACACCCACATGGATACCGTGGAGCCGAACGATATGAAGGATGCCTTCGAGCCGAAGATCGTCGACGGCCAGCTGTACGGCCGCGGGACCGTGGACCCGAAGGGCATGCTGGCCTGCATCATGGAAGCCATGACGGCCATCAAAAACACCGGCACGCTGGAGAAGGGGAAGATCGTCTTCACCGGCGTGATCGACGAGGAACACAACAGCGCCGGTACCATCGACACGCTGGAAAGCGGCATCCGGGCGGACGGCGCGGTGATCGCGGAATCGACCGACATGCAGATCGAGACCTGCCAGCGCGGGCTGGAATGGCTGAAGTTCCATTTCGTCGGAAAGACCGTCCACGGCGGCATGCAGCGGCAGGGCATCAACGCCATCTCCAAGGCGGTGGCGTTCATCAATCTCATGGATGAGAAGCTGGTCCCGAAGATCTATGCCAGGACCCATCCGCTTCTGAAGGAATCCACCATCAACTATGCGGTCATCCACGGCGGCACCCAGCCTTCCACCGTACCCGGCGAATGCGATCTGCTGCTGGACAGGAGATTCCTGCCTTACGAGTCGTATGAGGACGTCATCGGCGAATTCCGGAGCCTGCTGGACGAGCTGGCAGAAAAGGATCCGCAGTTCCAATGCGAGATGTCGGTCTGCGAAGAATCGGCTATGAAGGGCGGCTACATCCATCTGCCGATGGAGGTCGCGAAGGATCATCCGCTGGTCACGGCTATGCAGGAAGCGGTCCGGGAAACGACCGGAGAGGAGCCGGTCATGGGCTTCATGCCGGCCTGGACCGACGGCGGGCTTTTAAGCGCCTACGGCCATATCCCGACCGTGATCTTCGGGCCGCGCGACGGGAAAACGGCGCACTCCGCCCAGGAGCACGTGACGGTCTCCGATCTGCCGAAGACCGCCCTGGTCTACGCCCTGACGGCCGTGGAATTCTGCCGCTCGTAAAAACGGCCCGGAGAATACGGATAAGTGATTGACAAGGCAGAGAAAAATGAGTAAAATCAAATCAATCGGGAAAGACTCGTAAACAAATCAGAGGAACGTGACGGAACGCGCGGTTCCGTTAAAAAGAAATAAAAAATTTAGGAGGAACAACATGAAGAAAATCCTGTCTCTCCTGCTGGTGCTGGTCATGATCTTAGGCCTGACCGCCTGCGGAGATAAGCCGAACACGACGCAGCCTGCCGGCACCGATCCTGCCGGACAGACGCAGGCGCCGAATCAGACGCAGGCGCCCGACCCGGCCAAGACCTACATGAAGGAACTGAAGATCGCCTGCGGCCCGCCCGACATCGTCGACCCGCAGAAGCTGATGAACAACGCGTCCGATATGATCTACAAGATGATCTACAACCAGCTGGTCGTCTGGAACTTCGAGAAACGTGAACTCGAAGGGGAGCTGGCCAAGAGCTGGGAGATCAGCGACGACGGCCTGGAGTACACCTTCCATCTGCGTGACGACGTGACCTTCTCCAACGGCCAGAAGTTCGAAGCGGACGACGTGGTCTACACCTTTATGGTCCGTGCGAAGGAAGTCGAAGGCGCCGGCGGTTCCTATCAGCTGAGCGACCTGACCAAGGTCCTGCAGGACGTGGTTGCCGTCGATGCGACGACCGTGAAGATCATCCTGAAGCAGCCGAACGCCGACATCATCTACCGTCTGTATCTGCAGCCCTATTCCATCTTCAACCGCGAAGCCTGCGAAGCGGATCCCAACGAGGGCTATCTGGTAGGCACCAACGGCTGGAAACTGGCTTCCTTTACGCCGACCGAGCGGGCCGTCTTCGAGAAGTATCCGGACAGCTGGGTATGGAAAGAATGGGGCGCGACCGCGACGGAAAAAGTTGAATTCCTGCTTTACAAGGAAGAAGGCACCCGCGTCGCTGCGTTGGAAAACCATGAGATCTGTGCCGCCACGGGCATCAGCAGCCTTAATGCTGCGATCCTTCCGGAGAACGAGTACAAGACCGTTGTGTACTCCTCCGAAAACCTGAACTACATGTTCTTCAACATGAAGCACGGCATTGCCAAGGACGACGTCAATCTCCGCAAGGCGATCGCGTTCGCCATCAATCTGAAGGATATCAATGAAGCCTGCTACGAAGGCGAAGCCGAACGGGCCGTCACCATGTGGGGCAAGAACCAGTTCGGTTATTTCGACGGCTTCGATGAGATCGTGGAATACAATCCGGCCAAGGCTAAGGAATATCTGGCGAAGTCCTCCTATCCGGACGGCAACTTCACCCTCAAGCTGTGGGTCATCACGGTCTGGGAACCGGCCGGCGTTCTGATCCAGAAGATGCTGAAGGAGACCCTGGGCTGCACCGTGGAAGTAGAAGTGTGCGACAGCTCCCGCCTGAACGGCGCCGTGAAGAAGGTCATGGCGGATGAGGACGGTCCGGAAGATCAGTACGATATGGTCGTCTACGATATCTCCCTGAACCCGACCGGCAACCGCTTCGCCTTTACGACGAATTTAAAGTCCACGACCAACCGTGCGTTCTTCTTCGATCAGCAGATCTCCGACTGGTACAACACCGTTCTGGCCATGCCGAAGGATGAGGACCGTCTGGAAGTTTACAAGAACATCCAGATCCGCATGAACGAGCTGCTGCCGTACGTCCCGTGGTTCTATGAGATCAACAGCTACACGGCTGACGTCCGCGTTTCCGGCATCCGCTGGAGCCCGGACCAGAAGCACGACTACAGCCTGATCCAGATGACCAACGAATATTGATGCTGCGAAGATGAAATGATCCGAGCGGTATCCGCCTGATCGGACAAGATCAGACGACGCCCGCCCCCGCCGGAGATCCGGCGGGGGCTTTCTGTATTTTTGCCGCGCCGATCCGTGAATAATAACTGGTAAAAAAAGCCGAAAGGTGCTAATATTTTAGCAAACGGCAGCCGTCGGCAGGACAAAGGAGATTCCATGAACATCCGCCAGAGGTATTTCGGGGATAAGGATTTTTACAGGCGCATCGTAACGGTCATGCTGCCGATCATGGCCCAGAACGCCATCACGAATTTCGTGGGCCTGCTGGACAATATCATGGTGGGCCGCGTGGGAACGCTGGAGATGAGCGGCGTTTCCGTGATCAATACGCTGATGCTGGTCTACAACTGCTGCGTGTTCGGCGCCGTTGCCGGCGTCGGGATCTACACGGCCGAATACTACGGGGCGGGGAACGAGGAAGGGGTTCGGAACAGCTTCCGCTTCAAGACCGTCTTCGCGGTCGCGCTGGCGGTGCTGGCGGTGAGCATCTTTCTGATCGGCGGCGACGGCCTGATCAGCCTGTACCTGGAAGGCAAGGGCGACCCGGCCGACGCGGCGCAGATCCTTGACTACGGAAAACAGTACCTGCGTATCATCATGATAGGGCTCATCCCGCATGCCTTTACCCAATCGTATGCCGATACCCTGAGGAATTGCAGAAAGGTCATGCCGCCCATGGCTGCGGGCCTGACCGCCATGGCGGTGAAGGTGGTGCTGAATTATCTCCTGATCTTCGGATATCTCGGCTTCCCGCGCCTCGGCATCGTCGGCGCCGCCGTTTCCGTCGTGATCTCCCGTTTCGTGGAGCTGGGCGTCATCGTCTCCTGGACGAAGCGGCACCTGCCGGACGTTCCTTTCATGAAGGGCGTGTTCCGTACGCTGAAAGTCCCCGGCCGTCTGTGCCTGGAGATGATCCGGAGCGCCTTCCCGCTGATGGTGAACGAAACCGTCTGGTCGGCGGGGCTGGCTTTCCTGACGCAGTGCTATACGACGCGGGCGCTGAACGTCGTCGCGGCGGTCAGCATTTCCAATACGTTTTACAATCTGTTTTCGGTGACCTTCAAGTCGGCCGGCACGGCCATCGGGATCCTGATCGGCCAGATGCTCGGCGTCCGCGCCTTTGCCAAAGCGAAGGAGGAGGTGCCGAAGATGATCGTCTTCTCGACGATGATCGGCCTGGCGGTCGCCGTCGTTTACGTCGGGATTGCCTTTACAGCGCCGGGCCTGTACAACGTGACGCCGGAGGTCCGGCGGATCGCACGGGACCTGCTGCTGGCGACGATCGTTTTCATACCGGTCAACGGCGCGTTAAGTGCTACGTACCATACGCTCAAGGCGGGCGGCAATACGTTCCTTGTCATGCTGGTGGACTGCGGCGCCATCTGGCTGTTCCAGGCCCTGCCGACGTTCCTGCTGAGCCGCTTTACCGGGATCGGGATCATTCCGCTGTACTTCTTCGCGCAGTGCGGCCTGATTCTGAAGCTGGCGGTCCAGCTCTATTTTGTCCGGAGAGGCGGCTGGGCGCGGTCGCTGGTGGAGGAATAAAACGCTTTTAAAGGCAAAGATCCGTCCGTTCGGAAGGAGATCCGATGAACATCCGGCAGAAATACTTCGCGGATAAGGCTTTTTACCGGCGCATCCTTGCGGTCATGCTGCCGATCATGGTCCAGAATGCCATCACGAATTTCGTGGGCCTGCTGGACAACATCATGGTCGGCCGCCTGGGAACGCTGGAGATGAGCGGCGTTGCCATTATCAATACGCTCGTCAGCATTTACAACGGCTGCATTTTCGGCGCCGTTTCCGGCGTCGGGATCTTTACGGTCGAATACCACGGCACGGGAAATGAAGAAGGCATCCGGAACAGCGTCCGCTTCAAGATCCTGTTCGCGGCCGTGCTGGTCGCGCTGACGGAGCTGGTCTTCCTGACCTGCGGCGATTTCCTGATCGGCCTGTATCTGGAAGGAGAGGGCAGTCCCGCCGACGCGGTGCAGATCCTGGTGTACGGAAAGCAGTATCTCGAGATCGTGATGATCGGGCTCGTCCCGTATGCCTTTACCCAGTGCTTTTACAGCACCCTGCGGGAATGCGGCAGGGCCGTGCCGCCCATGGTCACGGGCCTCATTGCCATGAGCGTGAAGGTGATCCTGAATATCCTGCTTATCTTCGGGAATCTCGGCTTCCCGCGCCTGGGCGTTGCGGGCGCCGCGATCGCCGTGGTGATCTCCCGCTTCGCAGAGCTGGCGGTGATCGCGCTGTGGACGAAATTCCACCTTCGGGAACTTCCGTTTATGCAGGGCGTTTTCCGCTCGCTGAAGGTCCCCGGGGCTCTGCAGCTGGAAATGATCCGGCGGGCCGCGCCGCTGATGGTCAACGAAGCGCTGTGGACGGGCGGAGTGGCCTTCATGGCGCAGTGCTATACGACGCGCGAGCTGACGGCGGTCGCGGCGGTCAGCATATCCAGTACGTTCTACAACCTGCTGTCGGTGACGTTTATCGCGGCCGGCATCGCGATCGGCATCCTGATCGGCCGGCAGCTCGGGGTCCGGGCCTTTGAAAGAGCGAAGGAAGAGGCGCGGAAGATGATCGTATTTACCGCGCTGATCGGCGCGGCGGTCGCCGTCGTTTTCGTGGGGGTCGCCTTCGCGGCGCCGGCGCTGTATAACGTGACGGCGGAGGTCCGGCGCACGGCCCGCGACATGCTCCTGATCACGGCGCTGTTCCTGCCGGTCAATTCCGCGCTGATCTGCGCGTATTACGTGGTGCGTTCCGGGGGCAAAACGGTCCTGACCACGTTCCTTGACAGCGGCCTGATGTGGCTGTTCCAGTGCGTGCCGGCTTACGTGTTGAGCCGTTTTACGGAGATCCGGGTCATTCCGCTGTACTTCTGGGTGCAGTTCGGCATGATCCTGAAGCTGGCTGTCAACCTGTATTTTGTCAGAAGAGGAGACTGGGTGCATTCGCTGGTGGAAGAGGAACCCGGCGAGTGAGTTGAGAAGATGATATATGATGAGAAGACCGCTGCTCAGCGGAAAATCGCACAGTGTGCGCTGAAGGCGCTGTTATACGAGGTTTCGGTGACGCCGAAGCCGGGTCTTGTGGACCGGGCGGACAACGGTGCGCACCGGGACATGGATTTCTTTACTTTTCTGGACAGCGCGGCGGTGCTGACGCCGTACTTCGAAGCGTGCGCGGCGGCGGGACTTGAGGCGGCCGGAACGGATGACGCCGGGGCCTGCGAGGCGCTGCTGGCAAAGCTGCGCGGGCCGGGAAAGGAAGCGGAGCGTGAGATGCTCCGCGCGACCGGCGGCGTCAATACGCATAAAGGCGCCATCTTCCTGCTGGGGCTCTTAACGGCGGCCGCGGGCTGCTGCCTGGGCCGGCGGGAGGAAAAATTTGATGCGGACCGGATCCTTAAGACGGCGGGACGCATCGCGGCGCCGGCGCTTGGGGATTTTGCGGATGCTCCGGCCGCGCAGCCCTCTTCCGGAGAGCAGGGGAGCGAAGCGGACGCGGAGACCGCGGGCCTGAAGGCATACCGGACGGACGGCAGCACGGGCGTGCGGGGCGAGGCGGCGGCCGGCTTTCCTTCGGTGAAGCACGCAGCGCTGCCGGCGCTGAAAAAGGCGCTCGCGGACGGAAAAAGCGTCAACGACGCGGGCGCGGAAGCGCTGCTGAAGCTGATCCTTGCGGTCGACGACACCACGCTCTTAAAGCGCTGCGGCAGCCGGGCGGCGATGGAAACGGAACGCACGCTGCTGCGGGAACTGCTGGCGATCTATACGCCTGCGGAGACGGCCCGGCATCTGAACGATCGCTGGAGCGAAAAGGGATACAGCGCGGGCGGCTGCGCGGATCTTCTGGGCGCCGCGTTTTTTCTGCTGTTTACGGAGAAGACGTTCGCTTCCCGTGTCCGAAATGAAGGAGAAGCTTATGTTTGAAGAACGGGAAATACGGTTTTTTGAAGCGCAGGCGCTTTTAAAGAAATGCGGCCTGAACCCGGTGGACCGGGCGGATTACCGCGTCGGCATCTTCGACGAGGACGACGAGCTTCTGGCGACCGGCGCGCTTGTCGGCAACATGCTGCAGATGATCGCAGTGGATCCGGCTTGTCAGGGCGAGGATCTGTCGGTGCGCGTCGTGACGCATCTGGTGAACGCGGCGGCCCGCCGCGGGATCTTCTGTCTGTACCTGTTCACGAAGAGCGCGAGCGTGCGCTTTTTCGAGGGGATGGGTTTCCAGACCGTCGCCCACGTACCGGGCGAGGTCGCGCTGCTGGAATGGGGCTCGCCGGGCATCCGCGAGTACTGCCGCGAGCTGGCAAAGCTCCGGGATCCGGACGCGGTGAGGGTCGGCGCACTGGTCATGAACGCGAACCCCTTCACGGCCGGCCACCGCTTCCTGGCGGAAACGGCGGCGAAGGAATGCGATAAGGTCTTCCTGCTGGCCGTGGAGGAGGATCTCTCGGAGTTTCCGTTCTCCGTGCGGCTGGAGCTGATCAAAAAGGGAACGGCGGATCTTCCGAACGTGACGGTGCTGCCCGGCGGCCGCTACGTGATCTCATCGCTCACCTTCCCGGCCTATTTCAGCCGGGATGCGGCCCGGTCCCGCCTGCAGAGCAAGATCGACGCGGAGATCTTTGCAAAGCATATCGCGCCGGCGCTCGGCGTCACCGACCGCTTTATGGGCGAGGAACCCTTTTCGCCGTCCACGGCGATCTATAACGAAGAGGTGAAAGCCCGGCTGGAGAAGAGCGGCATCGCCGTCCATATCCTGACGCGGCTGGCGCTGAACGAAAACGAGAAGGCTGTCAGCGCCTCTGAGGTCCGCCGCCTGCTGGCGGAAGGAAAAACGCAGGAGGCCCTCCGCCTGCTGCCGGAAACCACGGCGGAGTACATCAGGAAACATGAAGACGAGGTCATCCGGTGGGTGAAAAAAGAATCGTAAAAGAAGAAAAAGAATGTTCTTGCTTATCAGATAACCCGAGCGACGCGAGCCGGACAATACTTTTTGAGGACATTGCGAACGCACCGTCCGAAAAAAGTTTTGGTCCGGGCGAGGAGCGAAGGGCGGAAGCACATCAGGTCCCTGACCCTGCCGCCCTGGCGGCTATGCTTTCTGCCCGCGAAGCGCGCTGGCAGAAACGGATGGAACTCGCGGCGGAAAGCTCCTCCCTGATCTCGGCCACGCTCTGCGTGCCCCTGCCGCTCCGCACGAGACCCGAAGCCAAAATCCTTCTGGAAGAAGAGCTGTCCCGCCTTCGCGTCGGCCTCAAAGCTGAAGGCTTGGAGCCCGGGACGCCGGAATCTCTGGACGGCGCCGACGGGCCGGCCGTCTTCCTCCCCTGCGGAGGCAAAGCGAAGGCCGTCAAGCGCTTCTGCGTCAGGCAGGAAGAAACGCGGCCGCGCGGCAGGATCCTGGATCTGGACGTTACGGCGCAGGGAGGCGTCCCTATAGGGCGCGCCGAACTGGACCTTCCGCCCCGAAGGTGCTTTCTCTGCGGCCGCCCGGCGGCGGAGTGCGTGGCGGCCGTGCGGCATTCGCCCGAAGAAGTGGCGGCCTTTGTAAACGGGCTCTGGGCCCCCGCGGAACAGGTCTGAAAAAGCAAAAAGGATCATAAACGGAAAACCGGTGATCTGCCTAACAAAACTGTTAGGCAGATTATTGCTTTTTATAGTTGATTTTTCAGGGAAACCCTCGTACTATGTTATTATAAAAAAGAAATCGGCAAAATAGCTTAATACTGTTTGGCGACAAAGGGGAAAAGCTTTATCGGCACGGGAAAAGCCGGAACGGCACCATAACATAGAAGTGAAACAAAAAGACGGCAGGATCCATCTGCCGGCGTTCGGTGCGGAAAAAACAGGCCTTCGACAGGAAGGCGCTTTGCACCGTATAAGAGGAGACAGGGAGGAAGAGTCATGAAATCGTATCGAATCAGTCCGGAGGGGCTTGAGAAGCTCTGCGCGGCGGTCTTTGCCGCTGACGGCATGGATCCCGGAAACGCGGAAAAGGTCGCGGCCAGCCTCGTGGAGGCGGATCTGCGGGGCGTGTCCTCGCACGGAACGGTCCGTCTGAAATCCTACGTGGAGCGCTCGCACAAGGAGCACTGGACGCAGAACCCCAGGCTTTCCTTTACGCAGACGCTGCCGGCGGTCGCTCTTCTGGACGGCGACGCGGGATTCGGCTCCCTGGTCGGGACCGCCGCCATGGAAAAGGCCATGGAACTGGCGAAGATCTACGGCGTCGGCATCTGCGCGGTCAAAAACAGCTCGCATTTCGGCATGGCCGCGTACTATCCGCTGCTGGCGGCCCGGCAGGACATGCTCGGCTTTGCCTGCACCAACGGCATGCCGAACCTGGCGCCCTTCGGCGGGCGGGAAGGCATGCTGGGCACCAATCCCTTCAGCATCGCACTGCCCTCGGAAGGGGACGAGCCGCTGGTGCTGGACGTGGCCTGCAGCGTGACGGCCCGCGGGAACGTTTCGAACTACAAGCGCGAAGGCAAGCAGCTTCCCGAAGGATGGTGCATGGATCCGGACGGCAATCCGACCCGGGACCCGGCCGTCGCCTTAAAGGGCACCATGCTTCCCTTCGGCGGCCATAAAGGATCCGGCCTGGCAATCTTCGTGGATATGCTGAGCGGCATCTTAAGCGGCGCGGTCTACGGCATCCATTTGCGCGACGGTCAGAAGGAAGGCCACGAAGGCGGCCCCGGCGTGGGACACTTCTTCCTGGCGGCGGATCTGAAGGCCTTCGGCGATCCGGCCGAGATCAAAAAACGCATCAGGACCGCTCTGGACGAGATCCGCGCTTCCAAGCCGGCGCCGGGCTTTTCGAAGATCCTGATGCCGGGCGATCTGGAGGCCGGCAAATATCTGTACAACAAAGAACACGGCATCCTGATGGGAGAAGGCTCCTGGAAGGAGATCTGCGGTGTCTGCGAGCAGTTTAAACTGGATCTGGATCCGCAGCAGTACGTGTGGGAAGAGACGGAGGAGGATTTCTTAAAGAAATGAAGCTGGGATATATCGGATACGGAGAAGCCGCCTATGCGATGAGCTGCGGCGTTGCCGAACTGAAGCTGCCCGATCTGGTGCAGGCGGCCTGCTCGCGGACCTTCTCCTACAAGGGAAAACCGGAGGACGCGGGGGTGATCCGCTGCAGCTCCTACGAGGAGATGGCGGCGCTCTGCGACACCATCTTCTGCATGACGCCGAACACGGCGGCCGTGCCGACGGCGCGGGCCATGGCACCTTACTTAAAGCCGGGCCAGCTGTATGCAGACTTGAGTTCCGCCGCGCCGAAGCTGATGGAGGAAGCCGCCGAGATCATCGAGAAGAGCGGCGCCCTGTTTGCGGATGCCGCCATGCTGGACGGCCTGCCCAAATTCCGCAACAAGGTCAATATCGTGGTGAGCGGGACCGGCGCGGATGAATTCTTAAAACGCACGGCGGCCTTCCTGCCGAACGTGGAAAAGGTCGGGGAGAAGCCCGGCGAAGCCAGCGCCATCAAGATGCTGCGCTCGCTGTACACCAAGGCGCATCTGGCCATCGCCTTCGACATGATCGAAGGAGCGGCGGCCTACGGCGTGGAAGATTACGTGATGCAGAGCCTGGCCGAGACCATGGACGGAAAGGATTTCATCACCGGCATGAACGGACGTATCAGCGGCGGCATCATCCATGCGGCCCGCCGGGCGGACGAGCTGGAGATGGCGGCCGGCATGCTGGAGGACGCGGGCCTGGATCCGGGCCTGACCCTGGCCGCTGCGGAGAAGCTGCGCGACATCGGCCGGCTGGACTTAAAGAATAAAATCACGGGCGAGCGCCCCAAGACCTGGAAGGGCGCGCTGGAATGGATCAAAAAAGTCCGCCCGTAGGGCGGACAGATGAAGCGGCGGCGGCGTTTACTGCTCGCTGACGCTGAAATAATCCTTGGCGTACTCCAGGAAGGCTTCGCCCTCCGGCGAGAGCTTGCGGTCCTTGTCCCAGAAGATCCGGTGGGTCTGGCGGAAGAAGGGGAAGGCGATCGGCACGAAGCAGAGGTCGGTATCCTCGCCGTGCGCGCTGACGACCGTACTGAAGGAAATGCCCTGGCCGTTTAAGACCATGCGGCGCCGCACCATGTAGGAATACTCGTAAACGTTGGTAGCGGGGATGCCGGCCATGGAGAGGAGCGTGCGGGCCATCTCGTTTAAGGAGGTGTCGGCAACGTTCAGGAGGAAGGTCTCGTTCTTCAGATCGCGCAGATCCACGTAGGGGAGCCGGGCCAGCGGATTGGACGGGGAGACCATCAGCAGCGGCTTGTCGCCGACGACCAGCGGGATGGAGTCGAAATGCGTGCTCTGCACGGTGCGCTCCTCCGTAAAGAGAAAGTTATAGCGGGGGTAAAGATTGGATTTCGGCACCTGCGAAAGCTTTAAGGTCGTGTTGGACAGCGTAATGTGCGGGTAATCCTGAGAAAAAGCGGACAGCAGGTTGATCCACGGATGGGAGAGCGTCATGGCCAGCCGGATATGCGGCTCTTTCTCGTGAATGGACTGCTCCAGTTCCAGCTTGGCGTTGTCCACGCTGCTTAGGATCTGGTTCGCGTAGCGCAGAAAGATCTCTCCCTGGGCGTTCAGGGAAATGCTGTTGTTGGTGCGGACAAAAAGCTTCATGCCCAGTTCCTTTTCCAGACGGGAGATGGACGCGCTCAAAGCGGGAGGCGTGATGTACAGCGCCTCCGCGGCGGTAACGATCTTGCCGTATTCCGCGACGGTCTTGAAATAGGTCAGCTGAAGGAATTCCATAAGAGAGTCTCCTTTCCCGGGGCAAAAACCGGAAGCGTGAACCTATTATAACCCCTTCCTGCGTAAGATGCAAGTTATTCAGGAAAAGATGTTTGGCAATGGAAAAGCCGTTATAAAGTGATATAATCCAAAATAGGACAACAGGATCTTAAACAGATCAGCGAAAAATAAACAATTTCAGAAGGGAGGGATGGCTTTGAACATCAAACAGACTGCGGTCGCCGGTACGATGGAATCCAGCGACGTGATGGTCACGGTCAAGCCTGCCGAAGGGCAGGGCCTGGTGATCCATCTTCAGAGCAACGTCCTAACGACGTTCGGCGATCAGATCCGCGCCACCGTTCAGGAGGTTTTCTCCGATTTCGGGATCCGGGATGCAGAAGTATTCCTGGTGGATAAGGGGGCCATTGACTGCGTCATCCGCGCCCGCGTGCAGGCAGCCATCTGCCGCGCCTCGGGCGAGGGCTTTAACTGGAAGGGAGAAGATAAGTAATGGGAAAGATCGCATTAAAACGGACCTCTCTTTACGCCAGCGGCGCCAGCCCCGTCAACCTGCTCCAGGCGCGCTTTTACAATGAGGACTGCCTGGTTTACGATCTGGAGGACTCTGTGCCCGTACAGGAAAAGGACGCGGCCCGTCTCCTGGTCTACAACCTGGTCAAATATCAGCGCCCCGTCGGCAAGTACGTCATCATCCGCGTGAACGGCATCTATTCCGAGTATATCGACGAGGATCTGGAAGCGGCCGTCCGGGCTTGCCCGGATGCGATCCGCATCCCGAAGGTGGAGCACGCGTATGAGGTGCAGAAGATCGCAAAGCGCATCAGCGAGATCGAAAAGGCGGCCGGCATCGAGGAGGGCTCCATTGAGCTCTGGTGCAATATCGAGTCGTATCTGGGCGTCCTGAACGCCCGCGAGATCGCGGAATCGGATCCCCGCGTGGTGGCCCTCGCGCTCGGCGCGGAGGACTTTACCGCCAGCATGAAGGCGGCCCGCACGAAGGCCTCCCTGGAGATCTTCTACGCCCGCAACGCCATCCTGATGGCCTGCCGCGCCGCCGGCGTGGAAGCCATCGACGCGGTCTTCTCCGACATCAACGACGTGGAAGGCTTAAAGGAAGACGTGAAGCTGACCCGGAACCTGGGCTTCGACGGCAAGACGGTGGTGCATCCCCGTCAGGTGGACGTGGTCAACGCCGCCTTCACCCCCAGCAAGAAGGAGATCAACTACGCGCTCCGCGTGCTGGCCGCGGTCGAAGAAGGCAAGAGACAGCATAAAGGCGCCGTTACCCTGGGCGGCGATATGATCGACAAGCCCATGGAGCTTCGCGCGCAGACCACGCTGGCGCAGGCAAGAGCCGCCGGCATCAACGTGTAAGGGAGGAAAAGGGCTATGATCAATGCAGTAGGACGTGAACTTCCCGAAAAGATCGGCAATTACGTCGTTAAGCCTTTCATGGGGATCGGCAAGGCGGTCGATGATCTGCCGCCGGTGGTCTCCAAACGCCGCCCTTCCCTGCGTCCCGAATCCGGGACCAAGCTGCTGCCCACGCTGGAAGACGCTATCAAGGCCTGCGGCCTGAAGGACGGCATGACCATCTCCTTCCATCACTGCTTCCGTGAAGGCGATATGGTCATCGGCCAGGTGCTGACCGCGATCCGGGGTCTCGGCATCAAGAACCTGCGCTTCGCGCCGAGCGCGGTCGTCAACATCAAGAACCCGTCCGTCACGGAATTCGTGAAGGACGGCACCATTACGAATATCGAAGCCAGCGGCATCCGCGGCGAGCTGGGCGATGCGGTCATCGACGGCCTGATGGAGAATCCCGTCATCCTGCGGCCGCACGGCTCCCGTCCGCGCGCCATCGAGAGCGGCGATCTGATGATCGACGTGGCCTTCCTGGGCGCCTCCGCCGCCGATGAGTACGGCAACGCGACCGGCCAGATCGGCCCGAACGCCTGCGGCTCCATGGGCTACGCCTTCGTGGATGCCCACAACGCGGGCAAGGTCGTCATCGTGACCGACAACCTGGTCGATTACCCCTGCGCCCCCATCAGCATCTCGCAGCAGTACGTGGACTACGTGGTCAAGGTGGACCAGGCCGGCGATCCCGCGAAGATCGGCGCCGGCGCAGCCCGCATCACCAAGAACCCGCGCGACCTCATGATCGCTAAGCGGACCGTCGACGTGATCGCGGCCTCCCGGATGTTCAGGCAGGGCTTCTCCTTCCAGACCGGCGCCGGCGCCATCGCGATCGCCTGCACCAACTTCCTTTCGGAGAGGATGGAAGAGGCCGGCATCACCGCGAGCTTCGCGCTGGGCGGCATCCCGGCGGCCATCATCGACATGTACAAGAAGGGCCAGGTGCGGGTCGTGGCCTGCTCGCAGTCCTTCGACGCGGTCGCGGCGAAAGCCATCGTGGAATGCCCCGGCGTTATCGAGATCGATAACGCGGTCTATTCCAACATGTACAGCAAGGGCTGCATGCTGGATAAGCTGAACTTCGGCGTTCTGGGCGCCCTGGAAGTCGATACCGACTTCAACATCAACATCCTGACCGGCTCCTCCGGCGAGATGATGGGCGGCCTGGGCGGCGGCCCCGACGTGGCGGACGGCGCGGATATCTCCATCGTGACGCTGCCCGTGGTGCGCGGCCGGACCCCGTCCATCGTGCCGAAGGTCTTCACCTGCTGCACGCCCGGCACCTCGGTGGCCGTGGTCGTCACGGAAGCCGGCGTAGCCCTGAACCCGAAGCACAAGTACTATGAGGAGCTGAAGGAAGACCTGACGGCGGCGAACGTGAAGCTCGTCGACATCCAGGATCTCTGCGAGCTGGCCCGCTCCATCGTGGGCACGCCGAAGCCCATCGAGTGCACCGACAAGATCGTAGCGGTGGTGGAATACCGCGACGGAACCGTAATTGATGTCATCAGGCAGATCAAACGCTGAGGCATTCAAATAGAGAGCAATCAAAAACAGGAGGAACATTATGAACAGCATGGATGAAACCAGAAATTTCCTTGAGAGTATCGGCCAGCCCAGAGGCGACCTGTATTCCCTTCCCACTTCCGAGAAGCGTTTCGACGACGGCTGCCAGTACCGTTTTGAGGTGCCCGGCATTCAGAGCCCCGGCGTTATGCGTACGCTCCTTGAAGAATTTGACAGACTCGGCTTCTACATTCACCGCGTCACCCAGACCAAGGGCATCTGGACCCTGACTGACGCCGAGATCACCCAGATGGTCGAACTGGCCAAGGAACATCAGGTCGAGCTGATCCTCGCGATCGGACCGCGTGCCACCACCGATACCTCCGCTTCCGTGAAGTCTCCGGAAGGCGTCCGCATGGGCTACCGCCTGCGCGGCCAGGATCAGATCGTACGCGCGATCGAAGACGTCCGCCGTGCCGCCCGTCTGGGCTGCCGCACCTTCCTGGTGTATGATGAAGGCTGCCTGTGGGCTCTGAACAAAGCCCGTGCCGCCGGCCTTATCCCCGCCGACAGCAAGTTCAAGATCTCCGCTCACTCCGGCCACGGCAACCCCTGCTCCGCCAAGCTGCTGGAAGAGATCGGCGCCGACTCCTTCAACATCGTCCGCGACTATCAGCTGCAGCATCTGGCAGCGGTCCGCGCGGCCATCAACATCCCGATCGACTGCCACACTGAGAACCCCGAATCCTCCGGTGGCTTCATCCGTCACTACGAGGTGCCGGAGATGATCCGCGTCGCGGCTCCTATCTATCTGAAGACCGGCGGCTCCGTGGCCAAGACCCACAGCTGGGATTCCACCGATGCCGACGCCAAGAAGCGTGCGAAACAGGTCATGCTGGTCAAGCGCATGATCGACGAGTACTATCCGGAAGCCCTGTACTCGCCGAAGGGATCTTTAAATCACTAAAAAACCATAAAAGGGGCAGACGGGGGACGTGTCCCCTGTCTGCCTCCTTTGTAACAGGAAGAGAAAACAGGAGAATTACTGCATATGGAAATCAGAACGATTACCGCTCCGTTCACGGATGAGGTCCTTTCCTCTCTGAAGGCCGGAGATATTGTCAACGTTTCCGGAACCATTTATGCCGGCCGCGACGCGGTCCTGCCGAGACTCGTGAAGAAGATCGAGGACGGCACCTTCGCGGAGACCGGTATCGACCTTCAGGGCGGCGTGATCTTCCACACCGCCGTCAGCCGCGCCGGTGTCGGCCCCACCTCCAGCAACAAGGCGGAGCTTGAGGGCACCATGCCGCAGCTGACCGCCGCCGGGATCCGCATGTTCCTCGGCAAGGGCGAGCTGAAGAAAGAAACCATTGAAATGTTTGATAAATACAACGCCGTTTACGCGGTCATCGCCCCCGTGACGGCCCTTTTGAACAGCAAGGTGCTTTCCCAGAAGTGCCTGTTCGCCCCCGAGCTGGGAATGGAAGCCTTCTATGAACTGAAGGTGGACGGATTCCCCTGCATCATCGCAGCCGCGCACGGCGAGATCCTGAAATGACGGAGGAAGACGAGATGGAATTCAATTACAATGAAGTCGTTGCAAAGGTAGCCGACTGTCTGGTACGGGCCGGCTCGACCTTCCGCCAGGACAAGAAAAACGCCTACAAGTGCGCCATCGCGAACGAGGAACTCGAGCGCGCGAAATGGAACCTGGAGACCATTCTGGACAACGCCGAGGTCGCGGAGCATGACAGAAGCCCGCTGTGCGACGATACCGGCATTCCTCACGTCTTTGTCGAAGTAGGTCCGAACCGCTGCCTCACCGGCGCCATGATGACGGCGATCCAGGACGGCGTGCGCCAGGGCCTGATCGATCTGCCCGGCCGTCCCATGGCGATCATGGGCGACGATGCGGGCCGTATCGACATGTCCGGCGGCATCAGCCCGAATTCCGAGGACCTGGCGCTGGCGCCGTTCCTGGTAAAGGAAGTCGAAGAAGACGTTCTGCGCGTGCATATCCTGATGCTGGGCGGCGGTCCCGCCATCCGCGGCATCACCCACCGCATTTTCCACAAACACAACCTGCAGGTGGTGCTGGATGAGATCGTAGCCCGTGCCAAGGACGGCACCAGGCTGCTGGGCTGCACGCCCTGCGCGCTGGCGGTCGGCGTCGGCCGTTCTCAGTTCGAGGCCACTTCCATGATGATGGAAGCCATGGTCTACGGCGATTTCAGCAAGCAGAATGAGATGGAAAAATATATCACGGAAAAGGTCAATGAAAGCGGCGTCGGCCCTCTGGGCTTAAAGGGCAAGACGACGGTGCTGGCCACCTTCATGAAGGTCGGCCCGCAGCGCGCCAGCGGCGTGCGCGTCGTGGCGATCCGTCCCGGCTGCTGCTTTGAGCCGAGACACGCCTCCGTGGAACTGTAAACACGCAACGGAGTAAGCTTATGACGACGAATGTGACGGATGTTTTCGTAAATACCCTTTACGAAATGGCAAACGGCCCCATCCCGGCGGAGGTCTATTACGAAGCCCGCAAATGCGTGCTGGACCTTTTAGGCTCCATGATCGGCGGGACCAGCTGGCTGAAGGACCGCCTGAACCGCTATCTGGACCTGATGTCCGAGCGCGAAGGCTCCACGGTCGTTGGCTTCGGCCGCCGGGCCTCCCTGCAGAACGCGGTGCTGGTCAACGGGATGTGCGCCCACGTGTTTGATATCGATGACGGTCACCGCTTCAGCACCGTTCATCTGGGCTCCACGGTCGTTCCGGCCGTTCTGACGGTCTGCGAGCACTTTGATCTCGGTATGGAGGATCTTCTGCGGGGCGTTATCATCGGCTATGAGACGGGCATCCGTCTGGGCCGCTGCCTGCAGCCGTCGCACCGGAACCGCGGCTTCCATTCCTCCGGGACCATCGGAACGCTGGGCGCCGCGATGGCGGTAGCTACCGCCATGCGCTTCAGCCGGGAAGAGATGAAGGCGGCTTTGAGCGCGGCGACCTCCTCGGCCGCCGGCAACAACCGTATGATGCTCGGCTCCTCCACCCTGAAGCCCTACAACATCGGCCGCGCCGGCCACGACGGCATCACGGCGGCGCTGATCGCCAGAGCCGGCTTCGTCGGCCCGGAGAACAGCTTCGAGGAGCAGTTCGGCTGGCTGTCCACCATGGCAGAGAAATACGACGTTTCCGGCCTGGATCTGGCGAACGATCCGAACTTCAACATCCTCGGCGCGTACCACAAACCCTATGCGGCCTGCCGCCATACCCACGCGGCGATCGACGGCGCCCTGGGCCTCCGGAAGGAATATCCGATGGATCTGAACGAGATCGAGCGGATCATCGTCCGCATGTACGGGCAGGGCGTCAAGGGCCATGAATTCAAGGAGATCCCGACCACGGTGTCCGGCAAGATGAGCACGCCTTTCTGCGTCGGCCTGGCGCTGGTGAAGGGCGCCGCCGGCATGCGCGACTTTACCGAGGAGAACATCCACGATCCGCTGATCCTGGCCTTAACGGAAAAGACTGACGTCATCGCGGATCCGGAAATGACCTCCTGGGTCCCGAAGAAGCGGGCGGCCAACGTGGAGATCATCTTTAAGGACGGCACGCACTGCTTAAAGCAGGTGGACTTCGCCAAGGGCGAGCCCGAGATCCCCATGACGCTGGACGATTTCAAGACGAAATTCCTGGATCTGGCCTGCTACGGCGGCAAGACGGAAGAGGAAGCGGAAGAGATCGGAAAGCTGGTGCTGGAAGGAAACGGCAAGGTCCGCGCGCTGATGGAGAAGCTGCAGTAAGGAGCAAGAAAAGGAGATTATAATATGGCAAATGAATTCAAGCCGGTAAAATTCGGCTGCGGAAGATACGTACAGGCGCCCGGCTCGATCGAGATCGTGGGACGCGAAGCGGAGCTGCTGCACTGCAAAAAGGCCCTGATCGTTGCGGGTAAGAAGGCCTATGAAGCGGCCGGCGCCCAGCTGGAGGCAAGCCTGAAGAACTACGGGGTGGATTTCGAGCTCTTTATCATGACCACCGACTGCACCTACGAGACGCTGGCGTACTTAAAGAACGAAGTGGTCCCGAAGGTAAAGCCCGACTGCGTCATCAGCCTGGGCGGCGGCAAGGTCATGGATATGGGCAAGGCCACGGGCCACGGCTGCGATATCCCGGTCATCAACGTTCCGACCTCGGTGGCGACGGTCAACTGCTGGTCCGCCATGTCGGTCATGTATACGCCGGATCACAAGCCCATCGACCGGATCTGGCACGCCAAGGAGAACAACGCGGTCATCATCGATACGCAGATCATCGCGAACGCCCCGGTCAAGCTTTTCGCTTCCGGCATGGCGGACGCCTTTGCGAAGTACATCGAGACCGGCCTGATGATGGAATACAACGATCTGTTTTCCACGCCGGTCGGCATGTACTGCTCCAAGGTCCTGGCGGGCACGACGAATGAGATCCTCTTAAACAAGGGCGAGAAGGCCTACCGCGACTGCGCGGCGCATCAGGTAACGGAAGAACTGGAAGCCTGCACCTTTGCGAACGTGGCGACCACGGCCCTGGCGGCGGCGGTCAACTACAACAACCACAAGGCCCTGATCAGCGGCGGTAAGAAGGGCGCGACCTTCGCCCACGCCATGTACTACGCCTGCAAGACCATCTACACCGAAGAGACGGCCGAATGGCTGCACGGCGAGATCGTGGGCCTGGGCTGCCAGGCGGCGATGTACGCTTATGAGCGTCCGGAGTTCGAAACCAAGAACTTCAGCCGCTATATGGCGGCGATCCATCAGCCGATGAGCCTGCGGGATATCGGCATCAACCCGACGGACGAAGAGGTCCGCAAACTGGTGGACTGCATGATGGTCGTCTGGGGCAAGCATCCGGCCGAGCACTGGCAGATCATGTACGACGCCCTGCAGTACATCAAGGGCTGATACCTGCTTTTTTCAAAGAGGAAAAACGTGCGGAACCCCGTCGTTTTTCCTCTTTTCCGTCATGGGGAGGAGTTCGTTATGCCCCAAATCTATCTGGCGGTCCGGGGACTGGGGTAGCAGTCTATGAAGGCGCCTGTTCAGAAAAACATAAATTTCACCGAAGGAGCGATCGTACCGAAGCTGCTCCTGTTTGCGGTGCCGATCATTCTGAGCGAGCTGCTGCAGAGCTTATATACCAGCGTGGACGCCCTGGTGGTGGGAAGGAACGTCGGCAGCGCGGCGCTGGCGGCCGTCAGCGTCTGCGGCCCCATCACCAACCTGCTGATCGGGTTTTTCAACGGCATGTCGATCGGGAATACGGTCATGGTCGCGAAGGCCTTCGGCAGCGGAGACGAAGAGCAGACGAAGAAGGCGGTCCGCTACGCGTTTACCTTTTCCATCGTGCTCGGCGTCGTGGTCTCGGCGATCGGGATCCTGCTGGCCCCGGTGCTGCTGTCCCTGACCGGCTGCAACGAAGAGATCTACGCGGAAGCCATCGTCTATCTGCGCATCTACCTGGCCGGCCTGATGTTTACCGTGATCTACAACTGCGGGACCGGGATCCTGCGCGCCGTAGGCGATTCCCGCAGCCCGCTTTACGTGCTGGCCCTGACCAGCGTGCTCAATATCGCGCTGGATCTGCTCTTCGTAGCCTCCCTCGGCTGGGGAACGGCCGGCGTCGGCATCGCGACGATCATCGCGCAGGGCATCTCGGTCCTTCTGGTGCATCAGATGATCCGCCGTCAGATCCAGACGCACGCGGTGGCGCTGAAGGAGACCTGGACGGACGGCCGCCGGCAGATCGCCGCGTCGGTCAGCGTCGGCTTTTCCGCCGGTGTGCAGAACGCGCTGATCTCCTTCTCCAACATCTTTGTCTGGAACTATATCAACGCCTTTCCGACAGCCGTCAGCGCCGGGATCGGCACGGCGGTCAAGATCGACCGCTTCGTGATCCTGCCCTGCAAGGCCATCACAATGACCACGACCACCTACGTCAGCCAGAACCTGGGCGGCGGGCAGTATAAGCGCGCCCGGCAGGGCATCTGGTACGGCCTTGCCTTATGCGCGGCCGTGACCGCGCTGATGGCTTTTCCGCTGGTCTTCTTTGCCGAACCGGTGGCCGGCCTTTTCAGCGAAGAAAAGGCCGTGATAGATGCGGCCGTCAGCATGGTGCATTTTCTGCTGCCCTTCTACAGCGTCATGGTGGTCCGCGAGGTCCTGCTCGGCTACTTAAGGGGTTACGGGAAGAGCCGCATGCCCATGATCCTGACCCTGGCGGCCATGGTCGCGATGCGGCAGCTGTTTCTTGCGCTGGCGACGGCCCGCTGGCCCGGCGAGATCTGCGTCATCAACGCCAGCTTTCCCTTCGGCTGGAGCTTCGCCATGCTGTTCCTGCTGATCTATATGCTGCTGATCCGGAAGAGGATGTGGCGGGAGGCGGAGAGCGCTCCGGCCGAAAAAACGGCGGCATAACGCATGCGGAACAGTACAAAGCCTCTTGCGGGGCTTTTTTTTTATGCACATCTGTGCTATACTGAAGCCAAACAATCATTCACAGGAGGGAATACCGTGAAAAAGCAGATGATTGCCATGCTGCTGGCCGGCGGTCAGGGAAGCCGTCTCGGCGCGCTGACCCAGGGAATGGCGAAACCGGCCGTGGCTTTCGGCGGGAAATACCGGATCATCGATTTCCCCTTAAGCAACTGCGTCAACTCCGGCGTAGATACCGTAGGCGTTCTGACCCAGTACCGTCCCCTGCAGCTGAACTCCCATATCGGGATCGGGATCCCGTGGGATCTGGACAAGCAGTTCGGCGGCGTGACCATCCTGCCGCCCTATGAAAAGACCGGCGACAGCGAGTGGTATACCGGAACGGCCAACGCCATCTATCAGAACCTGGAATTTATGGAGCAGTACAATCCCGATTACGTGCTGATCCTTTCCGGCGACCATATCTACAAGATGGATTATGAAGACATGCTCTCGCGGCACGTCAGCGCCGGCGCGGAAGCGACCATCGCCGTCATGCCCGTCCCGTGGGACGAGGCGTCCCGCTACGGCATCATGATCACGGATGCGGAAGGACGCATCACGGACTTTGAGGAAAAGCCGAAGAATCCGCGCAGCAATCTGGCCTCCATGGGCATCTATATCTTCAACTTCAAGACCCTGAAAAATGAACTGCAGGAGCTTTCCAACGTACCGAACTGCGACTTCGGCATGCACGTGATCCCGCACATCCACAGACGGGGCGGCAAGCTCTATTCCTACCAGTTCAACAGCTACTGGAAGGACGTCGGGACGCTGAACACCTATTGGGAAGCCAATATGGAACTGACCGATCTGGTTCCGGATTTCAATCTGTACGAGGAATTCTGGCAGATCTACACCGCGGCGGAGAGCTATCCGCCGGCCTTCGTGGCGGAAGGCGCCGCGGTTGCCTCATCGATCATCGGGGACGGCAGTACCATCGAGGGCTCGGTCAAGCATTCCGTTCTGGGGGCCAATGTGACGATCGCTCCCGGCGCCAAGGTGCGCGATTCGGTGCTGATGAACGGCGTTGTGATCGAAGAAGGCGCTGTGGTCAAGAAGGCCATCCTCGCGGAGAACGTCGTGATCGGAGCAGGTGCCCGCATCGGTGAGGGCTCTTTCGCCCCGTCCCGCCTGGATCCGCGGGTCTACAACAGCGAGCTGACTGTGTTGGGCGCGGGCAGCACCGTTCCTGCCGGCGTAACGGTCGGCCGGAATGTGGCCATTATCGGCAAAACGCAGCCGGAGGATTATCCGAACGGTATGCTGGAATCGGGTGAATACATCATCAAGAAGGGAGTCCGGGTATGAAAGCAGTCGGTATCATTTTAGCAGGCGGCAATTCCAGCCGGCTTCAGTCTCTTTCCAG
>JAEEGF011619507.1_pt1 | contig 24112 bp, 25 predicted proteins | sample 9134171 | NCBI WGS metagenome assembly JAEEGF01 (sample SAMN16246542, study PRJNA631951) | gut metagenome | biome: gut microbiome; feature: rumen; material: AP-attached | host: Bos | place: Iran: Karaj | collected 2018-10
CTCCGAGTGCATGTACTAGGGTGTGAAGCCACTGAGATGGGGCAGAAACGAGAACCTCGGCTTTGAAGGACTTGATGATAAATTCAATAATTTTGAGGAGTTTGAGAACATAATAAACAAGTCCAAGCAAAAGAGAACCGACGAGATAAGCCAGGAGGCGGAGAACCTGCTGGTGAACGTGTTCGGCATGGGCATAAACAGATACAACGAGTATATAAACGGAACAAAACAGGATGAGACTTCCAATTAAAATATCGGCGAAGCTGAGAAGCCTTCTGCTCTACCCTTTCCAATTCAAAAAGTACGGAAAAGGCAGCCTGATATACTCGCCTGTGGCAATAGACGGCAAGAGCAACATCGAGATAGGCGACAAAGTGACGATACAGGAGCAAGGCTGGATAGCCGCGATGCCGCTCACTGGCAACACACCGCTGCTGAGCATAGGCGACGGCACTGTGATAGGCCATTTCTGCCACATATACGCCACAAAGTCGATAAGAATCGGCGAGAATGTCCTGATGGCAGACAGAGTCTATGTGTCGGACAACCTGCACACATACGAGGACGTGAACGTCCCTGTCATAAAGCAAGGCATAAAGCAATGCGAGGAAGTGGAGATAGGCGAAGGCAGCTGGATAGGCGAGAACGTATGCGTGATAGGCGCTAAGGTGGGCAGACACTGCGTCATCGGGGCGAATGCCGTAGTGACCGAGGACATCCCGGACTACAGCGTGGCTGTGGGAATGCCAGCCAAAGTAATCAAGAAGTATAATCCAGAGAAAGGAATCTGGGAACGAATATAACACACAATGAAGATATTAGTAACAGGCGCCAACGGATATATAGGCAGCAATGTGGTGAAACAACTGCTTGACGGCGGACACGAGGTCGTGGCTTGCGACATAGCCTCAAACAACATCGACGCGAGAGCCGAAGTCAAGCAATTCGACATTTTCAGCATAAAGGAAGGCGACAATGCGTTCGCTACACTAGGAAGCCCGGACGTATGTCTGCATCTGGCATGGAGAGACGGATTCGTGCACAATTCGCCAAAGCAGATGCTGGACCTGTCGTCGCACTACAACTTCCTGACCAACCTGATAAACAACGGACTGAAGCATTTGGCAGTGATGGGCACGATGCACGAAGTGGGATACCACGAAGGCAAGATTGACTCCGACACGCCATGCAATCCGCAGTCGCTCTACGGCATAGCCAAGAACACCCTCCGGCAGAGCATCATGCTGTTCGCTGCGCAGAACGGCTGCAAGCTGCAGTGGATAAGGGCGTTCTACATCTACGGCGACGACTTGAAGAACCACTCGATATTCACAAAACTGATAGAAGCCAGCGAAGCCGGGAAAAAGACATTCCCGTTCACCAGCGGAAAGAACAAATACGACTTCATGAAAGTGTCAGAACTCGTGAAGCAGATATCCGCAGTCATAACCCAGGACAAGCACACCGGCATAATAAACTGCTGCACCGGCAAGGCAATCAGCCTGGCGGAGGCTGTGGAAGGCTTCATCAAGGAGCATAACCTGGACATCAAGCTCGAGTACGGGACATTCCCCGACCGTCCTTACGACTCGCCATGCATCTACGGCGACAACACAACAATACAAAAGATACTTTCAGGAGAATAAATGAGCAAGGTTCTTATAATATCAAGTCCGTTTTTCAACTACCAGATAAGCGTGGGCGACGCTTTCAGGAAGCTGGGCTACGACGTCAAGATAGAGACTTACGACGAGCCGATTCATCCGTTCAAGGGCTTGCTGAAGTGGAGACACAAGTTCGCAATAGACAAGGAAAGCCTGAGGGAGAAAAGCCGTCAGAAATATAAGCAATACATAGAAAAGCAGTTCGACGAATACAAGCCGGACCTGGTGTTCATCTACAACGGAACGATACTGAAGGACGAGACGCTGGACTACTTCAGACAGCACGGTAGCAAGGTGATAATATGGATGTACGACAGCGTGCAGCGCCCCGACAGAGCCATGTGCGAGAAACACATCGACCACGCCGACCTGTTCTGCTGCTTCGAGGAGAAAGACGTGGAGTACTTCAGCAAACAAGGCAAGACAGCATACTTCTTGCCATTGGCCTGCGACACCAGCGTCTATTACCCTATAGACAACAAGGAGAAAGACATAGACATACTCTTTGTCGGCACCATATACACAAGCGCGAAAAGAATCGAGCTGCTTGAGAGCATCGTCGAAAGATACAAGGACAAGAACATCGTGATATACGGCGAATACAAGCCATACTTCAAGAATCCGATAAAGTGGCTGTTCCGCAGAAACAGAAACGTGTTCAAGAACGTAAACATAGAGCCAAGTCTGGTGAACGAACTGTTCTCACGGACGAAAATAGCGCTGAACATACACAACAAGCAGACATTCAACGGCGCCAACCAGCGACTTTTCGAAGCATGCGGAGCCAAGGCTTACCAGATATGCGACAAGAATCCGTACATCGCATCAGTGTTCCAGAACGGCGAAGTGGGGCTGTACGAGAACAAGGAAGAGATGATGAATCTGATTGACTACGCGCTGCAGCACGACATGAGCGAGAATGCCGAGAAGGCCTACAACATAATTTTGAACGGCAACACATTCGAGAGCCGTGTGAAACAGATGATTGAACTGCTTGACCGCAAGTGACACCAAAGATTTCTGTCATAATACCCGTTTACAATGCGCCTGCCGACATCAGCAAGTGCATAGACTCGCTAATGAGCCAGACACTGGAGGGGATTGAAATAATCTTCGTGGACGACCACAGCACCGACGACAGCATAGACAGGATAAAGGCGGCAAGCGAAGGCAGAAGAGCGGACATAACCATAAAACACCTGCAGACACCAAAGAACAGCGGTCCAGGCGGAGCGAGAAACGCTGGCATAGACAATGCCACAGGAGAATACCTCGCCTTTGTGGACATAGACGACTGGGTGGACGCCGACTGCTACGAAAAGCTCTACAACGCAGCCAAACGCGCCAACGCCGACATCTGCTACGGACACGTGACCATAGAGGAAAACGGCAGACAGAGCATAGCGAGAAACCCGATTGTGGAAGACGGAGCGTTCGGCGACGGCAGCAAGGAGAAATTCCTGCTCAACTATGTGACATACTTCTACAGCTTCATTTACTCAAAGAGCTTTGTGGACAGGAACAGCATACGATTCCCGGAACTGAAAAGCTCGGAAGACAGTTTTTTCGAGGCTCTGTCATTATTTCGTTCGCAAAGAATCTCGCACATCAACGACGCATTTTACCACTACCTTATACACGACGACTCCATATCGCACCAACGTGACGACAACAGATACAAACAGAAGTTCGAGGCTTTCGCACGGCTCATCGCCGCATCTGCCGACGAGCACAGGGAGTTAGCCGAGTATCTGCTTATTAAGAAAGCATACATCGTCAGCTCGATAGAATATCTCAGAAACAACCCGGATGCCGACGAAAGCACATTAAAAAAATACACGGACGAGCTGCTCCGTGCGATTCCAAACTACAAAAGCAATAAATACCTGAAAAAGGACTTGAAGACCAGAATCGTCGTGTCCTTGCTCACCGGCATGCCAAAGACCACATGCCTCGTTTTGCCTAAGATTCTAAAGTAAAAACCTTGCGCTAAGAAATCCTGCGCTTGACAATCAGACTCCAAGCCTCATCGAAAACCTTAGAGCCGAGGATTTTAAGTGAGGCCGCATAAAAGGCGACAGCTATGACCATAAGAACTGCCGTTGACGCTATTTTCGAGCCTATCAAGGCGTGTTCCGCATTGAGATAGTCAAGCAGACTGACCACGGCAAACATAACCGCAGAGACAAGGAAATAAGGCAGAATGTCCTTCAGCTGACTAACCACCCTGTAACCAGCCAAACGCTGCGACACGAACATGTCGAACAAATAGGAAAGGACATTAGCCACAGAGAAAAATATCAACAGCCAGTTGATGTCCATCTCGATGCATGACGTGAATGACGCCAGAGCATAGACCGCAAACACCGACAGCAGTATCAGTCCGTTCTTCACCGCCTCCAGCAGCAGATTGGTCTTGGAGAATCCTCTTATCAGCACAAGATTGGTGTTGAGCGCATGGAACGGCAGCACCACTGCCACCGGCACCATTATCTGGAAATAAGGCACAGCCGGAAGCCACTTGTCGGTCAGGAGTATGGACACCAGCGGAGCCATAAGCGCCGCAAGCCCGAACATGACCGGGAATATGACGCACGCCGCAATGCGGACTATCTTGCGCAAATACATAAGCTGACGCGCCTCGTCGTCCTTGAGGTTGGACAGCACAGGATAAGCCACGCCGGAAATCGTCGATTGTATGACTGTGGACGGTATCTGCTGATACTTGTTGGCTTGGGAGTAAAAGCCAAGCATGGCAGGATTGAACAGCCTTCCGATTATGACACTGTAGATGTTTTTCACCACGGTGTTAATAAACGATGAAAACAGCATGAATGACGAGAAGGAGAACACTTCCTTTATGACTCCGAAAGACGGATGGAAAGACACTCTCCACGACGATGCTGCCCAAAGGAACGCGACTCTGACGATATTCTGCAGCAGTATCTGCCAAGCCAAAGCCCAGTAACCGAAACCGTTCATGACCATCAGCACTGTCACGACTCCCGACACAAGAGCCGAAGTCAGGTCGGCAAGAGAAATCACCTTGAATGACAACGACTTGGACAGTATGATATTCTGCACTATGCCGAACGAGTTGATGATGATGGAAAGGAACAGAAATCTCGACAGCGAGCAAAGTTCAGGCATCCTGAAAAACAATGCGATGTACGGCGCCGAAAAGAACAGTGTCAGGTAAATGACTACCGCGATGAGGATATTCACGAAGAATATGGCGGAATAGTCGTTGTCGGTGTTGCCGTCGCGACGGATGAGAGCCGATGTGAAGCCAGACTCCACGAGTATGTTGCTGAGCATCGTGAAGACAGCCAAAGCGCCCATGAACCCGAAGTCCTGCGGAGACAGGAACCGTGCGGTTATGATGCCGACGATGAGCGCGACAAACTGAAAGAAGAACTTATCGACGCCATTCCACATGAGCGCCAACACTGTCCTATTTTTCAAATTATCTGCCAAAGTCTTGCCTGTTATTTTTTAGAACTCAAAGTCTTGATGTAGAGCTCTTGGTCATTAAGAACAGAAAGCGCTTTCTTCAGCACAGGGTCGCTGACCAACGTGTGGCGCACATAACCCTTCTGATAGTACATGCGCTTGAGTATCTCGCCATTTATCATGTCAACAATATCCTTTTTGAAAAGATCCATGTCGGCATCGATGTCCGGAGTCAGTTTCTTCTTCAAAGCAGCGAACTCGTCCTTCGCACGCTCGCCGTATCCTTCTTCCTTGGCTATGTCAAGCAGCCACTCGAGGCGGCCCGACGTGCGCAGTTCGTACTTGAAGTCGGTGCCTTTAACAAACGACTTGAATGCCTCGAAATCCTTGTCAGTTATGGAGAATGACTCAGGCTCGGCAATGCGCTTGTTCTCGCTGCAATACATTGTGGCGTAATCGAAAATCAGGTTCTTCGCCCACAACTGATACGCTATGTTCAGCGACATCTCGTTCTTAACCTCAAAGTCGGGCTCTATGCCGCCTCCGTCCTTGACGACGCGTCCGTTCGCTGTTTTGAACTCATGTCTGAGCGAATCCGGAATCTTGGACAATGAACCGTCGTCGGCACGCTTCGCATAGTCTATCGCCTGGATGCAGCGGCCCGATGGTATGTAATACTTAGCTGTGGTAAGTTTCAGATGTCCGTTGTATGGCAATTCGCGAGTGGACTGCACAAGTCCCTTGCCGAATGAGCGCGTGCCTATCACTACGGCTCTGTCGAGGTCCTGCAGCGCGCCCGACACTATCTCCGACGCCGATGCCGATGACGAATTGACAAGCACCGCCAACGGTATGTCAGGCAGCAATGCGGCAGAAGATGTCTTGAACACCTGGTCGAGCTGCTTAGCCCTGCCACGCATCGACAAGACCTCCTTCCCCTGCGGAACGAACAAGTTTATTATCTCCACCGCCTGGTCGAGCAGACCGCCCGGGTTATTGCGCAAGTCAAGCACTATGGAAGTTATATTGTGCTTGCTCTTCATGTCGTTGATGGCAGTGCGCACACCCTCGGCCGACTTCTCGGTGAACTGACTGAGCAGAATGTAAGCAGTGGAATCGCCCACCACGCCATAGTAGGTCACGGCTGGGATAGCAATCTTCTCGCGCACAATGTGCTTCTTGATATTCTTCTCGCCGCCGCGGTTTATTATCACTTCCAGCGATGTGCCTGGTATTCCTCTGAGCATCTCGCTGACTTCGGAAATCGTTTTGCCCTTGACTTTCGTCTTGTCTATCTGCACGATGACATCGCCGGCCTTGAGCCCAGCCTTGTCGGCAGGCAATCCCTCGTAAGGCTCGGAGATGAGCACGTCGTAGTCGGATTTGAGCGAATCCGAATATGAACGCGGATGCTGCGAGATGAGCGCGCCGATGCCGCCGTACTGTCCGGTTGTCATGAACTTGAAGTCGGACGACTCCTCGTCTGGAATATAAGTCGTGTATGGGTCCAGTGAAGACAACGCCTCGTCTATCGACGACGATATTATTTTCTTGGCGTTTATTGTATCGACATAATAAAGAGAAAGCTGCTTGAATATGGAATTGTAAACATCCAGATACTTGGCCAGCTGAGCATTGCTGTTGTCTGAATCGGATACCGACGCCGGTTTCTGCGCCAATGCGAGCGCAGACAAGGATAATAACAATCCTGTAAACAGTGTCTTCAGTTTTCTCATATCAATGTCTTGAATACGTTAATCTTATGGGAGAATGAGCATGGCGTCTCCGTAAACGCCGAACTTGTAGCCCTCGCCGTTCTCGTCCTTATATGAAACTGCCTCGTCGTAAGCCTTCATCACGAGGTCATAGCCGCCGAACGCGCATGTCATCATGAGCATTGTCGAATATGGCAGATGAAGGTTTGTGACAAGCGAGTTGTTTATCGCGAAGTCGTAAGGAGGGAATATGAACTTGTTTGTCCATCCTGAGAATGGCTTCAGGTTGTGGTACGAACCGACCGACGATTCAATGGCTCTGAGTGTCGTCGTGCCGATGACACAGACATTGTGTCCGGAAGTGACAGCCTCGTTCACTCTGTCGGCAGCGCTTTCAGTTATCTCAAGCGGTTCAGAGTCCATCTTGTGCTTTGTCAGGTCCTCAACGTCAATTTCTCTGAAGTTGCCAAGTCCCGCATGGAGAGTTATGTTCACGAAGTCAATGCCCTTGATTTCGGCACGCTTGAGCAGCGACCTTGAGAAGTGCATCGCTGCCGCAGGCGCTACAACAGCGCCCTCGTTAGCCGCGAACACAGTCTGATAGTTGTCGGCGTCCTCTGGTATTGGGTCGCGCTTCGACTTGATGTAGCCTGGGAGCGGAGTCTCTCCAAGCGAGTACAGCAGCTTCTTGAACTCCTCGTGAGGGCCATCGAACAAGAAACGCAGCGTTCTTCCTCTCGAAGTCGTGTTGTCTATAACCTCAGCCACGAGCGACTCGTCGCCGAAATACAGTTTGTTGCCGATTCTTATCTTACGCGCTGGGTCAACAAGCACGTCCCACAGACGAAGTTCCTCGTTAAGTTCTCTCAGGAGGAAAACCTCTATCTGTGCCTCGGTCTTCTCCTTCTTGCCGTAAAGACGGGCTGGGAACACCTTAGTGTCGTTGAACACAAAGACATCCTTGTCGTCAAAATAATCTATGATGTTCTTGAACTGCTTATGCTCAATCTCGCCTGTCTTCTTGTGTACGACAAGCATCTTGGCGTCGTCACGGTCCTTTGAAGGTTGGTCGTGATGCACAGGGAATTGCGCTATTCTTTCTTCATCTAGATTGAATTTGAATTTTGAAAGTTTCATGGGATATCTTTATGTTTTATACGGAATTAATATTCGCTGATTGAGCGACAAATATACAATCTGAGAATAGGGGTTGTCAAGTATTTTCTACATTTTTCACTTGATTTTATTCTTGTGAAAATGCTTCTGCTTTCATTTTTGACAGGAAATCCTCCACTTGCCAGCAATCCTCTACTTTCACGTCGCCGATTCGTGTCCTGCGCAATGCAGTGAGATACGCGCCGCTGTTCAGCGCCACGCCGATGTCACGTGCCAGCGCTCTGATGTATGTTCCCTTGCTGCACACCACCTTTATGCGCAGCAGAGGCATCAAGAAGTCGAGTATCTCAATTGAGTCAATGACAAGCGTTTTCTTTTTCAGCGTCACTTCCTCGCCATTGCGCGCCATTGCGTAAGCGCGACGGCCGTTGACCTTGACTGCCGAATAAGCCGGCGGCTCCTGCTCTATCGTTCCGATGAACGACTTCAGTGTTTCCTCCACCAGCTCACGTGTGATATGTTCTGTAGGATAAGTCTTATCTACGGGATGTTCGGTGTCGAACGAAGGTGTCGTCGCGCCCAGGAACAGGTCTGCAATATATTCCTTAGTCTGATACTGGAAGGACTCGATTTTCTTGGTCGCCTTGCCTGTACACAACACCAGCACACCAGTAGCCATAGGGTCGAGCGTGCCTGCGTGTCCAACTTTCAGAGCCTTGGATTTGCGGCCTAACGAATGGCAGATTGCATAACGAACCTTGCTGACCACCTGAAAAGATGTCCATTCCAAAGGTTTGTCGAAATAAAGGATTTCTCCAGAATCAAAATCCATTAATCAACCATGTTTAAGTCAAAACCTGCCAGAAGAAGGCACACGATAACTGTGCCGACAATAATTCTGTACCATCCGAACGCCTTGAAACCATACTTGGTCAAGAAGCTTACGAACCATTTCATGGCGAATAAAGCCACTACGAATGCTATGGCGCAGCCCAAGAGAAGCAGGAAGATATGCTCCGAAGTAGCCCACGACGTCTCGGAATCGAACATGTCCAAGAGATCCAGCAAAGTTGCGCCTGCCATAGTAGGCACAGCCAAGAAGAATGAGAACTCAGCCGCTTTCTTTCTTGTCAGTTTCTGTGTCATTCCGCCGACAATAGTCGCCATGCTGCGGCTAACGCCAGGTATTACCGAAATGCACTGAAAAAGGCCTATCATGAAGGCTCTCTTAGCCGTAACCTCGTTTTCCTCCTTGCCCTTGTTGAATATCTTATCGCAGAAAAGCATGAATATACCGCCAAGTATCAGCATCACCGCCACGACTTCGACACTGTCCAGCAGCCAGTCAAGCAGACCGCTCTTCTTAGCCGCGAGTCCGATGACCACAGCCGGCAGCACACCGACAATGAGCAGTCCGTAGAACTTCAGCCGCTCGTTGAAATCCTCCTTGTTCCTGACGAGGAAGAATTTCTTCCAATACAGGCACACAACCGAGAGTATCGCTCCGAACTGTATTATGAAAGTGAAAGCATGAACAAAAGGACTGCCCTCGTTCACGCCCATAAGATTCTGAGTTATTATCATGTGTCCTGTTGACGAAACCGGCAGAAACTCTGTCAGTCCCTCAACGATAGAAATCACGATTGTCTGGAATAAACTTAAGTCCGCGCTCATTAGTCGTTATTCTTGTCTTTAAATTTATACATTATGGCAAAAATCATAAACACGAATCCAAAAAGCGAAACCATTGGACCTACAGTGATTCTTCTGAATGAGAATATATCTGGATTGAAAGCCTGATCTGAATTAGGACCCAGCATCAGCACAAAACCTACGATTATGATGACAAACGATATTGCCATAAGGACAAGGTTCTTCTTGCCGACAGGGAAATTCTTGTGATTGTTGTTATCCGACATGATTTGGAATATTAGATATAGTATAAGTCATTTGTCTTGATGCGCAGGTACTTGCCTACCGCAAACATCGATGAGAAGAGCGATATGACAATTCCCAGTATGAATATCACGCCCACTGTTATAGCGATGTTCATTGGCGCGACAAGGTTGAAGAGAGGGAATCCGTAGTAATACTGCAGGTAATAGAGCAAACCCTCAAGCAATGCCGAAGACAGCAGCGCGGCTATCAGTCCGTTCAGCAGACTTCTGCCGAGGAATGGCTTACGAATGAACCATGCTGTAGCTCCCACCAGACGCATTGTGTTGATGGTGAATCGCTTAGAATAAAGCTGCAGGCGGATTGTGTTGTTGATAAGTCCGATTGACACAATGAGCATCAGCAGTGCCACTCCGGCAAGGAATAACGAAATCAGGTTGATGTTTTTGTTCACATCCTCCATCATGTTCTCCTGGTATATCACCTCGTGCACGCCGTCGTAGGCCGAAAGTTCCTTCTTGATATTGTCCATGCTGCTGGCGTTCGCATATTCAGCCGAAGCATTCACCTCGATAGACGCAAGAAGCGGATTGTAGCCGATGACATCCTCCGGCATCTCGCCCAGCTCATCCGACAGCTCGCTCATGGCTCTCTCTTTTGAGATGAATTTTGTGGACTTGACGTAAGGCGCGGTCTTCAGACGAGTCTGGAGCACCTGCAAGTCTGGGTTGGCAATGCTGTCCTCCAGAACCACAGTGAACGATATGTTGCTTTTCACATAATCAGATGTCTGCTTGGCCACAAGTGTCAAAGTCGTGATTATACCCACAAGAAACAGCACCATCGCGATGCTTATGGTTGTTGTGAAATTTGAATTGAAGAATTTGCTGGTACGAACCTTGGGTTGTTTTGCCATATCAATATATTTTTACCCTTTGTGTCAAAAAGAAAAATCTTTCAAATTTACAAGATAAAGTTTAAAGTACGAATTTTTCAAAGTCAGAAGACATGGAAATTGAGCGTGTCAAGCTTCTTTAAGTGATAGACTATCACATTCGCCGATTCTGGATGCTTCTTCGTGCTCATGTTCTGAATGAACGAGAACAATCCTGTCTCCGGCTGCGGAAATATTGCATCTATGCCGAAACCGGCCTCGTTAGCCATCGTCGCGACGTTCTCTTTGCTGTACTCGCTGGACGGTAGCGCCAGAAACAGCGATCCGTTCTCCACCAGCACCTTGTGAAACACCTTCAGCGCTTCCAATGGCGGCAAATAGCCTTCTTCGGGCAATCCATTCCATGCTGTCACAGCACCGAACGACAGTTCGTCCAGCTTGGACGTCTCGTTGGGATAAATCACAGAAACACCGTATCTGCGCTTTGCCTTCTCCCTTTTCTGCTCGTCCGACTCAATGCCCTTGGCCGACCAATGCACATCCATCATGGCCACAATAAAGTCGCCTTCGCCGCTTACATAATCCAACACCCAGTGCGCAGACGAGTGAGTCTCCTCCTGCACTAATTTCTGACGCCATTTCAATATCTTAGGTGCTGTATCCATAAGCGTTTAGTTTTTATGATGCACGTTTGCGTTTGTAGTAATAGACGGCAAGTGCGCCCACAGCCAACAGGAACAGCACTGTGGCAATGCTTCTCAAGAGATTGCCTGTAGCATAAGACTGCGGCTCGAACTTGAACTCAATCTTGTGCTCGCCCGCTGGCAGAGACATTGCCCTGAGCAAATAGTTCGCACGGAAGTATTCTGCCGGTTTGCCGTCAACATAAGCATTCCAGCCCTTGTCGTAATATATCTCCGAGAACACGGCAAGGCTCTTAGTCGATGACTTGTATGAATACTGCAGATGGTTAGGCTCATAAGACAGCAAAGATATGACCGCTGCGGAGTCCACTGTGCCTGACAGCGCCACGCCCTTCTTGTTTATGAATTCCTCAGGCACCATGCTCTTGTACTCCTTGTCGAACACCAAAGACTGCTTGTTGTCCATTCTGCCGAGCGCCATCATCTCCTCGTCTGGTGTCGCCGCCATTATCGCCTGCTTAACTATCCATGCCGGTCCGTTGGCATAAGGGTTCTGCAGCGGCGCCTGGTCTGGGTTGTATATCACATACTTCATATTCAGCATGTTCAGCACCTTGCACTGCGAGAACGCATTGGCAAACATCGAATTCACCTCGTTCACGTCCTTGGCTGAGCTTGCCACCTGGAATGTTGTTATTATGTTTGATATTTCCTTGTCGATGTGTATGTTTATGAGTTCCTGATAACGACGCAACTTGGCTGCATGGTATCCGCCTATCGAGTGATGGAAGTACGACGGTTTGGAGCTGTTGAATACATTTGTTGTCAAATCCAGAACCCTGTGTTCCGACTTGTCTGCCAATATCATCTCATCAGCTGCCGACGGCTGGAAATAATCCATCTTCGGCTGTTTCTTGAACATTGTGTTGTTCAAATATCTTTTGGCGATTGGCACCATGTCGATGAGCACAAGCACACCTAACGCCACGAATGCGCCATACATAGGCAACTTTCCTGCGCTTTTCTTGTCATTGGTCTTAGAGAGCAGCAATACGACAAATGCCAACGCTATGAAAATCAACGAGCGCAAAGCCGAACTTGAGAGCATCGCCTTTCTGTCGGCTGGCAAAGTGTCGAGGAAGAACGACGGATAACCGTTCTGCACCATGTAGCCATCCACGTCGGCCTTGAAGTCGCCGGCAATAGAAGGTATCAGCCAGAAGAGCAGACATAAGCCGCCAGTCACGCCTGCCGATATGTACAATGCCTTGCGACGGAACTTATCATCGGCTGAAGGTGTGCCTTCCACTGGCCAGAACCAGTATTTCAGCGCAAGACCTGCCAACACAGCCAAAGCCAGACAAGATATGACAAGCGTCATGGACACTGTCCTGAACATATTGTAGAGCGGCACGTAATCGATAAAGAAATTGGTCAGCGCAGGGAAATTGCGTCCCCACGAAAGCAGCATGCCCACGACAAACGCCGCAAGCAGCCACCATCTTTCTCTGTTAGGAGCGATAAGCAATGCCAATAGTGCCAGGAAGCAGACTATTGCTCCGGCGTAGACAGGACCAGCTGTGAAAGGCTGTGTTCCCCAGTATGTCGGCATTGGCTGGTTAGTGAGTATCGCCTCTGGATTAGCTCCAAGCTCCTTGAGCTTCTCGCCGGTTTTTGAATCCACAGGCAGATATTCCTGCGACGCTCCGCCTTTGAAATCAGGTATCAGGAGCGTGAATGTCTCGCCTATGCCGTATGACCATCCTGTGATGTAATCCTTGTCCAGTCCCTCGGTCTGGCTGCTCTTGTCGATTGTCAGTCCGTTGGAACGGCCTCGCATCGTATAGTCGCTGTACTCCTTTGTTATAATCAGCATTGTCGCATTCAGTCCGACAGCAATCACAGCCGACACGACCAACAGTCCCAATGTTCCGAACATCGGTTTCAGCCTCTTTTCCTTTATGGCGAATATCAGTTCAGAGATTCCGTAAATTATGAGCGCGATGAGCGTGTAGTAAACTATCTGAAGGTGATTGGCTCTTATGAGCAACGCCAGGAAAAATGCCGTAAGGACTGCGCCTATGTACTTGTTTTTCCTGAACGAATAAATGACACTTCCTATCACAGCAGGCATATAGGCTATCGAAAGCGCCTTCGTGTCGTGTCCCGCTGCGAGTATTATCAAATTGTACGAACAGAACGCAAAGGCCGGCGCCAGCACAAGGCTGAGCCATGGCTTCACGTCGAAGCACAACATAAGTATGTAAAATCCGATAAGATACAGGAACAATGTGTAAACCACTCTTGGCAACTGGTAAAGTGTGTCGCCGACGACGATTGTCAGGAAGTCATAGGACTTAGGACCTGCAATCTGGTATGTCGGCATTCCGCCGAACATGGAATTCGTCCATAATGTGCCTTCGCTATGTGTCGCGTTGAAATCTCTCGCTTCCTTGCTCATGCCTATCCAGCTTTCTGTGTCGCTTCCAACCAAGGATTTGCCGTCCAGAACCGGAGAAAAATAAACGATTGAGATTATAAAAAATAATGCTACGGCTACAATATGCGGCAATGCGATCTTGCCGAAAGTTTTCTTTTCTGTCTGCGTCATCTACAGCAGTTTTATGGTTTTTACTAAGTTGTCTATCTTCTCATCATGCCGCCCTGATTCATGCCAGGCATAGCCTTTTCCTCCGGCAGAGCCATCTGCCTCAGTCCGGAACGCTGTCCCGGCAGTCTGTGTCGGTTTCTCTTCTTTGCTATAATTCTAAGGTCAAGCATGTATCCGAGTGTCACTCTCAAGTTGTGCTGATAAATATCCGATGGCTTATACGCGCTCGCCGAATTGGTCACAGGGAAATCGTAACCGACTTTCATGAACGCGCCGTAATACTCGATTCCGACGCCCGCGCCTATCGAGAAATCAAACCTGTGTGTGCTGTCGCCTGCGAATGAGGAGCCGAAGGGATTTCTCAGCTTATAGTCTCTTGTCGCCATGTAGTAATGGTGGCCGTAATCTCCGAGCAGACCGACATTCAGTCTCGGACCGCCGAAAACAAAGACCTTCAGTTTTTTCTTTTTGTCAAGAGGGAAATAATAATTCACATCCACAGGCACATACAAATAGTGCATGAAACGTGTGCAAGTCGTGTATGGCTCATACCACTCCACTCCGTACCTGTTCCCACGGAACTCCCAGCCTATGCCGAAGCTGACTGAAAGGTTCGACGAGTCTCTCACGAACTGCTCGTAACGTAACTCTGCGTTCCATCCGTTCAGAAAGTTCGTCTTGGATTTGCCGCCTTCCTTCTGAGCCATAAAGTCTGCGACATAACTGCCGTCCAGACCTATTCTCTGCGCATACAAATCGGCAGAACACACAAAAAGTATCGTGATAAAAAGTCTTATCGCTATTTTCTTCATCTTCAATGGATTATTCAGCGGAAACTCCAATTAGCTCAATATCATAAATCAAGGCTGTGTAAGGGTCCACCTTTATTGTGCCGTCATCTATTCCATCGGATCCGTATGCGAGATTGTAAGGAATCCACAGCCTCCATTTCGAACCGACCTTCATTCTCTTTATCGCCTGCTTGCAGCCGTCTATCATGTTTGAGTAATAGAACGTCGGCTTTACAAGGACAGTCGTGTCCTTCCATGTCGTATCTCCCGACGAGCTTATCGACTCGACAATCTGGTACGTCTTGTATTTCGCGCTGTCGCTCGCCAGAGTGTCACCGTTAATGAACATCGCTGTGTAGTTGATGTTTATGAATCCAGGCATCGATGGAACATCTGGCCACGAAGGGTCTTCCTCAAAGTATTTCTTATACTTAAGCCCTGTGTTCAATGTGTATATGTCGTTGTCGCTTACGCTTTTTATGTAAGCCTCGCCTGCGTCTTTTGTGTCCTGATACTCGTCGTCGCACGAAACCAGCGCAAACGGGATAAGCGCAACTATAAAAAACAGATGTCTAAGAATACTTCTTGCCATTTCCTTATGCTTTCTTTTTTGCGACATCGTCTATCACCGAGAGCATTATGTAGAATAATATTATGACTGGGAATGACGCCATTCTGAATATAATAATGAAAACGACGCTCACCGCGAGAAACAAGTATCTAAGCTTGTTGTTCGACAACGAGAAGTCATGGAACTTGAGCGAGAACATCGGCAGCGGCGACACCATCAGATAGCAGAACAAAGCCTCAACCACAAGCAGAACAGCCACCCCGCTGACACCGAGCTTCAGTCCGTAATGATTAAGCGTTGAGATGATGAACATCCAGAACAATGCGTTCGCTGGCGTTGGCAGACCGATGAACGACGATGTCTGGCGCTCGTCGATATTGAACTTGGCCAGACGCAGTGCCGAGAACACCGCGATAAAGAACGCCAAGAAAGGAACAAACGAATATTCCGACACTGCAGAGCAACTGTCCAAATAGCTGTAAACAGCCACCGACGGAGCAACGCCGAAGCTGACATCATCCGCCAGCGAGTCAAGCTCCTTGCCCATAGGCGAATACGCCTTCAGCCCCCTTGCCGCGAAACCATCGAAGAAGTCGAACACAGCAGCCGCCACTACAGCAAAGGCCGCATAGTCGAAATTGCCCCAGAATGCGAAAACGCAAGCCACACAACCTGAGAAAAGGTTGCAGCAGGTTATCGAATTGGGGATGTTCCTTTTAATTGCATTCATTTGCGTATTATTTACTCATTCAAACGTGCGATTATTGTCTCGTTTCCTGTTGTCTTGTCACCAACCTTGACATAGATTTCAGTGTCCAATGGCAGGAAAATGTCCACTCTGGAACCGAACTTTATGAATCCCAGCTGCTCGTTGATATGCACAGCCTTGCCTTCCTTGGCGTAAGTCACGATTCTCTGAGCCAGAGCGCCGGCTATCTGCTTAATCAGAATCTTTGTGCCGCCCTCACTCGTCATTCCGATCGAAGAATGCTCGTTCTCGTTGCTCGACTTTGGCAGATAAGCCGCAGTGTGGCGGCCTTTGTGATGCTTCACATAATTCACGATACCCTTCACCGGATACCAGTTAGCATGCACACTAATAAGAGACATGAATATCGAAACCTGGATTCTTCTCTCGTGCAGAAACTCGTTCTCGTCGGTCTCCTCGATAACGACAATCTTGCCGTCGGCTGGAGCTATCAGCAACGATGGGTCGGACACTGAGACTATTCTTCTCGGGCTTCTGAAGAAATAAAGGAAATAACAAAATGCCACAATGCTGACAACTGTCGCTGTTATGACAAACGGCTTTGGCACCGACTGCCACCACAATGTGATGTTTAGAACGCAAAGAAGCGCCAAAAGGCATAATAATATTGTCTTTCCCTCCTTATGTATTCGAAGTCTACGCATGTTTAATGTGTTTTTGTTTATATTAAATAGTTGTTATTATTCCCAAGTACATGATTGTGCCGATAGTGGCAAACAAGACACTGTCAAAACGGTCGAGCATGCCGCCGTGGCCTGGCAATATCGTTCCAGAGTCCTTGACTCCGAGAGTTCTCTTGAAGATAGACTCGCACAAATCGCCTATCGTGCCGAACACCACTATAACTATGGCCAGACCTATCCACACAGCAGTGGAGAATCCGGCGATATCGGTCAAACGGCTGAAGATGACAGACGCCACGACCGCCATGACAGCTCCGCCAGCAAGTCCTTCCCACGATTTCTTAGGCGAAACGCGAGGGAACATCTTGTGGTTGCCTATGGTCTTCGACGTTCCCATACCAGTCAGATACGCGAATGTGTCGTTCACCCATATCAGAACAAATATCGCAAGCACGATGAGTTTGTCGGACAATGCGATGAGATTGAGCAATGCGAACGGAACTGCGATGTAAATCTGTCCAAGCAGGAAGAAAGCCCACGTCTTTACCGGGTCCTGCTGCTTGCGGAACAGTTCTATCGCCATGCAGACAAAGAAATACGGAACTATGAAGAACAGCAATGTCAGGCCATACTTCAAAGGCAGAACTATCGCCGCCGTCATCAGCACCGCGCCCAAGCAAGACTCCACCAATGGAACATTCACATTGTACTTGCCCTTTACAAGACCGTTGAACTCGTTCAGCGACAGGAATGACACAATGATTGTCAATGTCGCCAAAGTCGCTTCGCCTAATAATATTGCCGCGATTATCACTGCCACAAAGACAGTTCCAGTAATTGTTCTTTGCGCTATGTTAGTCATTTTCTTTCTCGTTTTTAATGTCTTCGTTTACTGCGCTATCCTCTGCGACTTGAGTCTCCTGACCTTCAACTTCGGTTTCGGCCTCTTCATTGTCCTTTTTACTTTCCGCCAAGAGCGCTTCGTCTTTCTCCCTTTGCTCCGCTGCCGCTTTCTCGTCGGCCAGCAGCTCATCAGCTCTCGATTCCCATGGACGCTCGCCGAGAATCTCCTTCACGTCATCGGCATATATAACCTCCTTGTCAATAAGGAGTTGAGCTATCTTATGGTGTCCTTCCTCGTTTTCCGAAAGAATCTTCTTCGCTCTCTCATACTGCTCGGAGATTATTCTTTTCGCCTCCTGGTCTATCATCTCAGCCGTCTCCTCGCTGTATGGCTTAGTGAAACCGTAATCGCCTCCCATAGAGTCGTAGTAAGACATGTTAGGGATATTTTCGCTCATGCCGTAGTATGTCACCATGGCGTATGCCACCTTTGTAACTCTCTCCAGGTCGTTCACCGCTCCTGTCGAAGCCGTGTTGCCAAACAACTCTTCAGCCGCACGTCCTCCGAGTGTCGAGCACATCTCGTCAAGGATATGCTCCCTATTGATCAAAACTCTTTCCTCTGGCAGATACCATGCCGCACCCAAAGCCATTCCTCTTGGCACGATGGTGACTTTAACCAGCGGATTGGCATGCTCAAGCAGCCATGATATTGTCGCATGACCTGCCTCGTGATAAGCAATCGCCTTCTTCTCGGCAGCAGTCATTATTTTGGTCTTCTTCTCCAGTCCGCCGACTATTCTGTCCACAGCATCCATGAAGTCCTGGTTCTCGACCTCCTTCTTGTCCTTGCGTGCTGCTGTGAGCGCCGCCTCGTTGCAGACATTGGCTATGTCCGCGCCACTGAATCCTGGTGTCTGCTTCGCCAAGAAGTCAACATCAAGTTCTTTGCTCGTCTTCAGCGGACGGAGGTGCACCTGGAATATCTCCTTTCTCTCGTTCAGGTCAGGCAGGTCAACGTGTATCTGACGATCGAAACGTCCCGCTCTCAGGAGCGCCTTGTCCAATATGTCGGCACGGTTAGTAGCAGCCAGTATTATGACACCGCTGTTAGAGCCGAAACCGTCCATTTCTGTCAGCAACTGATTGAGTGTGTTCTCGCGCTCGTCGTTAGAACTCATGCTTGGGTTCTTGCCACGGGCACGACCCACTGCGTCAATCTCGTCAATGAATATTATACATGGCGATTTCTCCTTCGCCTGCTTGAACAAATCTCTCACACGGCTTGCGCCTACGCCGACGAACATCTCCACGAAGTCTGAACCCGACATAGAGAAGAACGGAACTCCCGCCTCGCCTGCAACAGCCTTAGCCAGCAGAGTCTTTCCTGTTCCCGGAGGGCCTACGAGCAACGCTCCTTTAGGAATCTTTCCACCGAGGTCAGTATATTTCTTTGGGTTCTTCAGAAACTCCACGATTTCCTCGATTTCCTGCTTTGCGCCAGCCAGTCCGGCTACATCCTTGAACGTGACGTTCACCTTGTTGTCCTTATCGAAAACCTGCGCCTTAGACTTGCCTACGCTGAACACGCCGCCACCGCCGATTCCGCCGCTCATTCTCCTGAGCATGAAAATCCACAATGCGACAAACAATATGATTGGTCCGAAGGCGAACAGGAATTTCGAGAATATTCCGTCATCCTTCGCATATTTAACCTCGCCCTTAAACTGACGCTCCGAAAGCATTTTGCTCGCCTGGTCCACCGAAGGGACATTCACTTGCACGAAAGCCTTCTGCCCCTTTTCCACAGCATTCTTGCCCAAGACCTTCGTCACCGAATCCGGCTTTATCTCTGCCTTGGCTGTGTTAGCATCAGTGTTTATAGTAACATTCAGCAGAACATTTCTCGACACAAGCTGCTCGAACTGCGAATACGGAATCTGACGCTGTTTCTCGCCGTCATCCATATAGTTCATGGCTATGAGAACCACGAAAATAAGCAAGAACAGCCAGTTTAGATTAGGCCGAAATCCATTCTTGTCCTTCTTCCCATTCTGTTTCTGCTTCGCTTCCTTCTCTTTTTCCATCATTTCCTTGAAATCCATCTCTTTGTCCCTCCCAAAATCAGCTTTATTATCAATAATCGTCGGCTATCTCATTGATTTCGGCATCTGCCCAAAGATGCTCAAGATCATAAAACGCACGAGCCTCTGGCTGGAATATATGCACCATGATGTCGCCATAATCCAGAGCGACCCACTCGTCATTCTCTCTTCCCTGTATGGCGAACGGATCCTCGCCTACCGACTTCTTCACTTTCTCATCTACCGAATCCGTTATGGCATCCACCTGAGTGTTTGTGTTGCCCTCGCATATCACGAAATAGTCGCAGACACGCTCGTCCAGCCCTGTCATGTCAACAGTGACGATATTGTGCCCTTTAACATCCTGTATGCTCTCGATTATCGCGTTAAGTAATTTGCTGTTTCCCAATTTCAATACGTATTATGTCTATAATCTGCAAATATAATTGTTTTTTCAATGCACAGGCGATGACAATCATTAATAAGTGTTTTCACAAGTTATTGCGTCGCGGCTCGCAGTTGACTTGTTTTCTTCACTATATTTGCAAATTGAACATTATTGCCATCGGGCATACACAACAGAAGCATTATGGAACTGAAAAGAGAAGATATTGAGATAATGGCCCCTGTAGGCTCATACGAGAGCCTCGCAGCTGCCATAAAGAACGGCGCCGACTCGGTCTATTTCGGCATCGAGAACCTGAACATGAGGGCCCACTCGTCCAACAATTTCACGACCGACGACTTGCGCGAAATCGTCAGACAATGCAAGGAACACGGCATAAAGACATACCTCACTGTGAACACGGTAATCTACGACAAGGATATCGAACTGATGCACCAAATCGTGGACACAGCCAAGGAAGTGGGAGTGAGCGCGATAATAGCCTCTGACGTTGCAGTGATGATGTACGCACGGACAATCGGCGTAGAGGTGCACCTCTCCACACAGCTGAACATATCTAACATTGACGCCCTGAAATTCTACTCGCAGTTCGCCGACGTTTCCGTTTTGGCACGAGAGTTGAATATGGACCAGGTGAAACACATCCACGAAGAGATAATCCGACAGAACATAACCGGTCCTGGAGGAAACCTAATCAGACTGGAGATGTTTTGCCACGGTGCTCTCTGCATGGCGGTTTCAGGCAAATGCTACCTGTCGCTCCACGAGCATAACCGCTCAGCCAACAGAGGCGAGTGCATGCAAGTGTGCAGACGGCAGTACATTGTGAAGGACAAGGAAGGCGAGATAGAGCTGGAAGTTGACAACGAATGCATAATGTCGCCTAAGGATTTGAAGACAATTCACTTCATAAACAAGATGCTTGACTCCGGAGTGAGAGTCTTCAAGATAGAGGGCAGAGCACGTGGCGCAGAGTATGTGAAAACAGTGGTTTCATGCTACAACGAGGCAATAAACGCATACCTGAACGGCGAGTTTGAGGGAATTGACACAGACGAGGAGAAAGCAAAGGCGATAGACGGCAAGATTGAGAAATGGGACGAAAGGCTCGCACGAGTATTCAACAGAGGTTTCTGGAACGGATACTACCTGGGACAGAGGCTCGGCGAATGGACTAACAAATACGGCTCGCAAGCCACAGTGAAGAAAGTTTATGTGGGCAAATGCACAAACTTCTTCACGAAACTTGGAGTAGCGGAGTTCCTTATAGAGGCTAGCGAATTATCCACAGGCGACGAGATACTCGTCACCGGACCGACAACAGGAGCATACGAAGCGACAATCGACGACCTAAGAAAAGGCGAAGGCGAACAGATAGAAAAAGCCCACAAAGGCGACTACATATCAATAGCAACAACAGAAAGACTCAGACGTAACGACAAGCTGTACAAATGGGTCCGAACTAAAGAATAATCCTATGAAGGAATTTTTCTGCAACAAGATAATAACCGGCATCATAATCATCGCCACGGCATTCGCTGCCGAGACGAAAGCGCAAGCAGGACTGTTCGTGTCATACCAGGTGCAAGTGGAACGCAGCGGCGACACGCTTTACATAGCGCCGATGCTCCCGCCTGTTTACTGCTACCCTCCGATGCGATTCAAAAACAAGAAAGCAGAGAAATTCTACTGGAAGACCGTGAGAAACGTGAAGAAGTGCCTGCCTTACGCGCGCATCGTCAGCAAAGTGCTGAACAAGGCCAACGAGGACATGGAAGGCATGGACGAGAAGCAGAAGGAAATCTACCTGAAGTCGCTGGAGAAGGAAGTCAAGAGAAAATACGAGCCTATCGTCCGCCACATGACATACTCGCAGGGCAAGATACTCATAAAGCTGATAGACCGAGAGACGAACATAACGTCGTTCGAGCTCATCAGACTCTACCGCGGAGACCTCGCCGCATACTTCTGGCAAGGCGTGGCGAAACTCTTCAACGCCAACCTCAAAGAGGAATACGACGGCAAGGACAAGGACAAAATCATAGAGCGAATCATCACATTAGTTGAAGCCGGCCAATTGTGATTTGTCCTTTTATTGCATACCTTTGCATTCAAATTTTTCAGATAACAAAACAAAATGTCACTTCAATGCGGTATAGTAGGACTGCCTAACGTGGGCAAGTCCACTCTTTTCAACTGCCTTTCTAACGCAAAAGCGCAGGCAGCGAATTTCCCATTCTGCACAATAGAGCCTAACGTCGGAGTAATAACCGTGCCCGACGAAAGACTGAATAAACTCGCAGAACTCGTAAAACCAGAGAACATCGTCCCTACGACTGTAGAAATCGTGGACATAGCCGGACTCGTGAAAGGCGCGTCAAAAGGCGAAGGACTCGGCAACAAGTTCCTCGCCAACATCCGCGAGACCGACGCGATACTGCACGTGCTGCGCTGCTTCGACAACGACAACATAACACACGTGGACGGCACTATCGACCCTGTCCGCGACAAGGAGATAATCGACACCGAGCTGCAGCTCAAGGACCTTGAGACTGTTGACGCACGCTTGGTGAAGGTGCAGAAGCAAGCCAACGCCGGAGACAAGGACGCGAAAGTGCTTTGCGACCTGCTGCTCAAGTTCAAGGCGGCGCTGCTCGAAGGCAAGTCGGCACGTACCGTAGAGTACGACAAGGACCAGGCGAAGCTCGTCAAGGAACTCGGACTGCTGACCACCAAGCCAGTGCTCTACATCTGCAACGTGGACGAGACTTCGGCTGTCAACGGCAACCACTATGTTGACGCCGTGAGAGAAGCCGTGAAGGACGAGAACGCAGAGATACTCATCGTTGCCGCTGCCACAGAAGCCGACATCGCAGAACTGGACACATACGAGGAGCGCCAGGAGTTCCTCAACGAGATAGGACTTCAGGAATCGGGAGTGAGCCGCCTGATCAAGGCCGCCTACAAACTGCTGGATTTGAGAACATACTTCACTGCCGGACCTAAGGAAGTGAGAGCGTGGACATTCCACAAAGGCTGGAAGGCTCCACAGTGCGCCGGCGTCATCCACACCGACTTCGAGAAGGGATTCATCCGCGCCGAGGTCATCAAGTACGAGGACTACATAAAGTACGGCTCGGAAGTGGCTTGCAAGGAGGCTGGCAAGATGTCAATCGAAGGCAAGGAGTACGAGGTGCAGGACGGCGACACGATGCTGTTCCGCTTCAATGTGTAAATCACGTTCAATCATATAAAAAATCCTGCTCACGCATGAGCAGGATTTTTTGTTGTTTCACGCTCCTTATTTCGAGTTCGCCGCCTCCGCCTTCTCGGTCAGATAGGCGACGAGCTGCTCCTGATTCAGCGACGCCACTTCATTGTAAATATCCCTCGTGCCGTTCACATAAACCTTGGAACCGTCCCACGTCACTGTCACATTATAGCCGTTGCTTTTCGAGAGTTCAGGGTTCTCGCTCACCCCGACACCTATCAGCACCGCATTGTCCGACGTTCCGCACTCTATCTCCCTTCTCACGTTTATGACACTCAGGGCACAGCCGTCGAACACATATTCCTCAATTTGAATCTTCGTGTTATTCTCGCCGCGATAGACAACCGTGTTGCCGCTGCTGCTGACGGTGTAGGTCAATGCCGCATTGTACTCGTCGAAGTCGAAACCCTCGTAAGACTCGCTGCTGCACGAGGCTAAGGACACGACACACACACTCGACACAAGTGTTATTATCACGTTAAAAAGCTTCTTCATAACAATAAGGGTTGGTTATTTTTAAGCGCAGTATTTACAAATATATAAGTTCTTTATCACCTTAGTAAGCAATGTGTTGCATAACATAAGAATCCATCGGTTAATGGGCGAAACACACAAAAAACCGTAGAGACGGTGCACGCACCGTCTAATACATGCAAAATCAAATATTTCCATATATTTTGTAGGGGCGAATAATTATTCGCCCCTACGCACACCAATCATTCATATTCATATTCATACCATCCGAAAATCTATTTCACCC
>JAEEGF010394382.1_pt1 | contig 24108 bp, 19 predicted proteins | sample 9134171 | NCBI WGS metagenome assembly JAEEGF01 (sample SAMN16246542, study PRJNA631951) | gut metagenome | biome: gut microbiome; feature: rumen; material: AP-attached | host: Bos | place: Iran: Karaj | collected 2018-10
CAGGCCACCGGTGAATATTAAAAAGAAGAGGAAAGAATGAACAAGACTGTCAAAACCCTCCTGACCCTCGCAGCGGCATCCATGCTTTTGGTTGCCTGCAACCCGAAAGAAGAAAAGGCCCAGACGAAGGCCACGACCATCGAAGAAATCCAGAAAGAAAAAGGCAAGCCCGCCCGTGTGGTAAAGGCTACCACCGCAAAGATTACGGACTTGCGCAAGTTCAGCGGCTCCATCGAGGGCATGCAGCAGAACAAGGTCATCTGCAAGATGGGTGACCCGCTCGCCAAGATTAACATCCAGGTCGGCTCCTCTGTAAAGAAGGACCAGGTCGTCGCCGAATACCTCTTCACAGGCGACAACACCCAGTACCAGCAAGCCCAAGAACAGGTCGCCGTATTGGAGAAAGCCACTGAGCGCATGCGTGAAGTATTCCAGAAGGGCGGCATCAGCCAACAAGACATGGACACCCAAGAAATGCAGCTGAAGGTCGCCAAGATGAACCTCGAAGCAGCCCGCCGTGCATCGCTCATCCTCGCCCCCGAAGCGGGCGTCGTCACCGAGCTCAAGTTCCAGGTCGGGCAGACTCCGGGCCCGGGCGGCGTCCTCGCCACCATCGCGAAACTCGACAAGGTCATCCTCAAGCTGAACGTCACGAGCCAGGATATCGGCTACTTCAAGAAGGGAGCCATGGCAACCGTCACCATCGCCGGGGAACAGGTCAAGGGCAAAGTCAGCCTCATCCCGCTCGCCGCCGACCCGATGACGCGTTTCTTCCCGGTCGAAGTCACGTTTGACAACAAGAAAAAGAAACTCCTGCCGGGCATGTACGTGACCGCCGAACTCGACGCCCGCGAAGTGAACGGCATCATCATTCCAACCGAAGCCATTGTCTACCGCAATGGCGTGAACGCCGTATGGACTGTCGATAACGAAGGCAAGGCCCGCCGCAAAATCGTGAAGCTCGGCGTACAGACCAAGGATGACATCCAGATTGCCGAAGGCCTGGAAGAGAACGAAATCGTCATCGTGGAAGGCCAGTCCCGCATGAACGACGGCGACAAGGTGCTGGTTGTCGAATAAGGGAGTTTTGCTGAATGATTAAGGCCAGTATCTACAAACCGATTACCATGCTCATGGTCATATTGACCGTGGTGGTTTTCGGTCTATACACCTACTCCATGATGGTGGTCGACCTGATGCCGAAATTCGACGTCCCCGTGGTCACCGCAACCATCATCTACCAGGGTGCAAACCCCGAAGAAATCGAATCCACCATCATCAAGCCCATCGAAGACCAGGTGGAACTGGTGGACGGTATCGACTACGTGCAGTCCATATGCCTCGAGAACTACGGCATTTTGGTCGCCATGTTCAACATGGGCATCAACGTGGACGTGGCGGCAAACGACGTGCGTTCCAAGATCGACCTTGCGTCGGTGAACTTCCCCGATGCCGTGCAGGCACCGATTATCGCGAAGGTGGACATCAACGGTGCGGCCATCATGTCCATCTCGTTTACCGGGCCGCTCAACTCCACGGAACTCCGCCAGAAGGTGGAAGACGACATCGAACCGCTCTTTACCGCCGTTTCCGGCGTGGCAAGCGTTGACGTTTTCGGCGGTACCACGCGCCAGATTTCCATCGAGCTCGACAAGGACAAGATGCTCGACCGCAACGTGGACATCGCGACCATCATGGGGCTGTTCGGGCAGTCGAACATCAACTACCCGGTCGGCGAAGTCATCGGCAAGCACAAGAACACCTCCGTACGTACTTCGGGCAAGTTCCAGAGCCTCGATGAAATCCGCAACATGGACATCCCGACGGCGAGGGGCGTCATCAAGCTCTCCGAAATCGCAGTCGTCAAGGACACCATCGAGACCATCACGTCTGCCTCCCGCTTTAACGGTGTAAACTCCGTCTCGCTCGATATCAAGAAGCGTTCCGACGCGAACGTGGTGAAGGTTTCCGAAGGCGTCATCAAGCGCATGAACGAAATTCAGAAGACGCTTCCCGAAGGATTCGAACTCCACCTAGTGTACGACAAGTCCGAAGCCGTGAACGAGTCCATCCAGAACGTTATCCAGAACATCATCATCGCCATCTGCCTTACCGCGGGCCTGTTGCTCCTGTTCCTCGGCAAGTTCTCGACCATGCTTATCGCCGCCCTCACGATGCCTATTTCCGTGATTGGCGCCTTTACGCTCATGTACTTTGCAGGCTTCGGCATCAACATGATGTCGCTGATGGCCCTTTCGTCTTCAGTGGGCCTGCTCGTTACGAACTCCATCGTGGTGCTTGAAAACATCAACGAAAAGCTGAAACTCGGGCTCGACCCGAAGGATGCCGCCCTCAAGGGAACCTCCGAAATCATGGTGGCCATCATGGCATCGACGCTCACCAACGTGTGTGTGTTCGTGCCTATCGCCTTCATGAAGTCCATCGCCGGCATCTTCTTCCGCACCTTCGGCCTTACCATGGTGTTCGCCACGTTCGTGTCGCTCCTCGTGACCTTCACGCTTACCCCGCTCATGGCGGCCTACCTGTTCAAGGGCGTGAAGAAGGACGAGAACGGGAACATCATCGAAGGGCACCGCTCTATCGGCGAAAAGATTTTCGGAATATTCCCGGCTTTCCTTAACGGCGTACGTTTCGTTTACCTCAAGACGCTCTCGTTCTGCCTTTCCATTCCCGGCGTGATTTTCCAGGTCGCCGCACTTGTCGGCACGATCATGTTCGTCGGATTCCTCGCGAAGAACTTCCTGACCGTGGAAATCATGCCGAAGCAGGACCAGGGCATGATCAGCGTCAAGCTCGAAATGCCCGTGGGCACCAACATCGAGACGACCGACAGCGTTGCGCGAATCATCGAAAGCCGCATCAAGGGCGTGCCCGAGATTGTGCACTACAGCATGAACGTGGGCGGCTCGAACGGCTTTACCACGGTGAACCAGGCCACGATGCGCGTGAAGCTTTTGAAGGACTGGGAAGGACGTACCCGCAGTACCGACCAGATTGTCGACTCCCTGCGTCCCTACCTCGCCGACATCCCGGACGCCTACATTTCCATCAAGTCCGCATCGGCATCCGAAATGAACAACAACTCCGCCGGCGACGTGGTGCTCGAAGTGAACGGTCTGCATGCGGACTCCGTCATCAAGGCCTCGCAGCTCGTGATGGACCGCATCAAGGACAACATCGAAGGCATTGTGGACCTCAAGACGAGCTACGAAGCGGGTAAGCCCGAAATCCGCCTTGTCCCGAACCGCCAGGCACTCGCCGACTACGGCGTGACACTCCAGACGGTCGCCACGTACAACTACATCGCGGTGAGCGGCTACGAAGCAGGCCAGTACACCGAAGACGGCGAAGAATACGACGTGTACGTGCGCATGATGGGAAAAGACCGTCAGAGCCATACCGATATCGAAAACCTGCCTATTTTGACCCCGAAGGGTTACCTGAACGCAAGTGAACTGTTCTACATCGAAGACGGTGCCGGCCCGACCCGAATCGACCGCAAGCGCAAGCGCACCCGTGTCGACGTATCCATGAACTTGCTCCCCGGCCACACGACCGGTGAAGTCATGGGCAAGGTCGGAGCCCTCGCCGAAAGCATGAAGGGCGAACTCCCCGAAGGCATCTCCTTCAGTTTCGGTGCCCAAGCCGACATGCAGAACGACATGGTGGCGGAATTCAAGACGGCCATCGTCATGGCAATCCTCCTCACCTACATCCTGCTGATTGCCCTCCTCGAAAGCTTCGCACAGCCCTTCATCATCATGACGACCATCCCGATGGGCGCCATCGGCGTGCTGCTCTCGCTCGTGTTTACGGGCAAGGCGCTCTCGATGATTGCCCTCATGGCCATCGTGATGCTTATCGGTGTGGTGGTGAACAACGCCATCCTTTTGCTCGACGAAGCGAACAGACTGTTGCGTAGCGGCAGCATGGGACGCAGATCCGCCATCATGACCGCCGCCAGGACCAAGTTCCAGCCCATCGTGCTTGCAACCGTCGCTTCCGTGGTCGCCCAGCTCCCGCTGGCATTCGCACTCGGTGGTAACGTGGCCGCCATGACCCAGCCGATGGGTATCGCCTCCGTGGGCGGTCTCATCGTTTCGGCCATCCTTACGATGTACCTGGTGCCCACGTTCTTCTGGCTCCCGAACGCCATCTTCCACAAGGCAAAGAAGGGCGTGAACAAGATCAAAGCCAAGCGTGCCGCCAAGACTCTCCAGGTTTAGGTAAATTAGACATAGAGCAAAGCCCTCGACGAACTCCCGTCGAGGGCTTTTTCGTTTGCATTTTGCCACTATTGTTTGCACGTTCGCACATTGGCGTTTTGTAGCTTGCGCCTTATGCAAAAGACTGTCTACAGCAAACAGGAGCAACACGATTCCGTTTTGCGCGTCGCCATTTCGAACATTCACGACGAACTCGTCCTCGAAAAATTGCGTGTAGAATCGGGCTGCCGCGTTGAGCCCGAATACCGTCCCGAAACCGAAATAAGGCAAATAATCCGCGCTCGCTCCCTAAACGAGTCGCAGAGCCTCCTCGAGGCTCTCACCTCGCCTATTGAAAATCTTTCTACCAAAAACACCTGGGAAGCAGAACCCGTCATCAACTTGGTGGATTCCTTAATCGACACCGCCCTCGGGCAAAAGGCTACCGACATCCACTTGGAACCGAACGGACAAGAACTGCGCGTGCGCTTTCGCAAGGACGGCCTGCTCACGCACTACCGGAGCCTCCCCGCATGGCTCTCAGAGCCGGTGCTTATCCGCCTCAAGCTGCTGGCGAACGTCGACATCACCGAGCGGAGACTCCCCCACGACGGCAGCTTTTGCTTTGACGGGTCATGCGGCAAGGCGAACGTTCGCCTCAGCACCATCCCCATCCAGACGGGGGAAGAACCCGCCGAGAAATGTGTGCTACGGCTTTTGCCAGCCACCGACAACGGAGCGACACTCGCAAGCCTCGGGTTCGGCGAGCCCCTGCTCCGTGCATTGCGCCGCACCTTCGAGTCACCGCAGGGGCTCTTCCTCATCACGGGTCCCACAGGGAGCGGGAAAACGACCACGCTCTACGCGGGACTCCGCGAAATCATCGGCCGCAAAATCAACGTGACGACCATCGAGGACCCGGTGGAGTACAAGCTCGAAGGCGCAAACCAGGTGCAGGTCAACGAAAAGTGCGGTTTCACGTTCGCCGCCGCACTCCGCTCGATTTTGCGCCAGGACCCCGACGTGATTCTCGTAGGAGAAATTCGCGACACCGAGACGGCGCAAATCGCGCTCCGCGCCGCCCAAACCGGCCACCTGGTGCTAGCCACGCTACACACGAACAGCGCCAGGGCAGCCACCGCACGCCTAGCCGATTTGGGCGTGTCGCCCGCCCTTTTGCAAGACTCCCTCCTCGGTGTCGTCGCACAACGTCTGGTCCGCAAGCGCCCTCCCACGGGCAACGCGGCAAGCAGTTCGGCGGGCGACACGGCGGGCGGCCGCACAGCCATCGCCGAATTTTTGAATCCCGACGGCAGCTACGTGGACGGGAGCCTGTTGGAACAGGCAAGTCGGCTCGTGGCCGAGGGCGTCATTGAAACAGCCGAGGTCACTCGTGTCCTCGGCTGCATCAATTAAAAAATCAACGCTTGGTACTGTCGGGCGGAGCCATCAGCTGGCGCAATGAATCCACCAAGACGCTATCCTTTTTGGGGAACATGTTCTGGTAGATTACGGCTCGGCGCTTGGCCATAAACTGGCTCTCGCGCATGTTCGGGTGGTGCTTACCCGGACTCGCGAGCATAGCCGCCAAATTGATGGCCTGGTCCACGCTCAGCTTGCTGCAGCTCTTTTTGTAGTAGGTCTTGCAGGCTTCTTGGCAGCCGAAAATATCCTTGCCCCACTGCGCGTAATTGAGGTAGAGTTCCAAAATGCGGTCCTTGCCCAACTCGTGCTCCATGAGCAACGCGTACGCCAGTTCCTTGAACTTGCGTTCCCAGCTGCGCTCGCCGCTCAAAAAGAGGTTCTTCGCCAACTGCTGCGTGATAGTGGATCCGCCGAACTTAGTCTTGCCCGACATACGGTTCGCGTTCAGCGCCTCGGCAATGGCGTTCACGTCAAAACCCGGGTGGAAGTAAAAGCCAGCGTCCTCGCTCGCGATGACCGCCTTCTGCAAATACTGGCTAATGGAATCGAGCGGCACAAAGGTGTGCTTGATTTCAACACCGGGGTTGGAGTCCCTGAGCGCCTGCATGTACTTGCTCATCTCGGGTTGGTCGTTTTTAAGCACCGCCACGCTGTCGTAGAGGTCGTACACATACACAAAGCCCTTGTACAGGGCGATGGATGCCACAATGGTAAAGGCGGCAGAATAAAGAATCAATCCAAGGATCACCACCCTAAGCAAAAAATTGATGAACCTGTATATGTAGCCTAGAATCTTCACAACAATGTTGTTGCGAAAGGCCTGCCAAAAACTTTTTACTTTCTGCCAATTCATGTGTCGAATAAAATAGATAAATTTTTGCGGTTATTTTTTTCCGCCAAACCATTCGTTAATGTCCTGGCCTTCCGAAATCACGCCCTTGATGTTCTCCATGCCCTCGCCCAGCACAATAGTGCGAATTCCCGCCTGGCCAAACACCGTCTGCAGGTATTCGGTTCCTCGACGTCCCGCGTCGTCCTTGTCGAGGCACAGCACCACGCTCTTGTTCTTGAACAGCGGGAGCCACTCCACCTTGAAGCTGCTCACGCCGGGGATGCCCACTGCGTTGATTTTTTGATTCAAGAAGGTGAGCGTATCGACCGCGCCCTCGCACAGGTAAACCCAGCCGACCTTCTGGTCGAGTGCCGAGAGGTTGTAGGGGTACGGGACCGAGCCCGTCAAGTTGAGTTCCTTGGGCACCACCGTCTTGTCGATGGCGCGCGCCTGAAAATAGAAGGCTCGGCGTCCCTCATCCAGGTACGGGAAAATGAGCGGGTGCTTGTAATACTTGAGGTTCCCCTTTTCGCTAAAGAGGCCAACGTGCTTGAGAATCTCTAGCGGATACGTTTCCTTGAGCCGCCGGTTCAGTTCCCCGTAGTCCACGATGGTGCGCAACAGCATCTTGTCCCACACCGGCTTATAAATGCGGCGGCGCGCAAGCCAGGCGGCGGCGGGAGTGTCGTCGACCGGCGAGAGCATCTTGAGAAAATTGAGAATGAGTTTTTTGCGGTCGTCCTCCGGGATGAGCTCCTTCTTTGGGGACGGTTCGGGAACAGCAGCGACGGAAACCTTGGCGGTCGCCATTTTCGTGACAGCTGCCTTGCCACCGCCGGGGAGCAGGAACGGGTATGTTTCCACCAGCCAGTCCAGGGCCTCGGTAAAGCTGCAGTTCTTCACAATCTGCACCAGCGAAATCACGTCGCCGCGAACGTCGTCGCAGACCCAGCAACGAAAGCTCCCGCGCTCCTCCGAAATAGAGACCGAGGGCGTGCGGTCGCCGTGCACATGCCGCTGCGGGTAAAAGCAACGGCAGCGCCCACGAACCACCTCGACTCCGAGGGCTTGCGCCACGGCGGTAATCGAGAGCGACGCCTTGAATTGTTTGAGTTCTTCGCTGGTCATAACAATTAATCCCCACTAAATATATAAACTATATTTTTGTCATGGATTTACGCGAAAACGAAATGATGAGCGCCCATACTTCCCTCAAAGTGGGAGGCCCGTCACGTTTTTTTGCAAAAGCAGAATCCTCAGCTGACCTCGCCGAAGCCAGGCGCTTTGCCCAGGAGCAAAAAATCCCCTGTTTTATCGTTGGCAAGGGGACCAATTTACTGGTCAGCGACAAGGGGTTTCGGGGGCTTATCGTCCAGCTGGGCAGGGCCTACTCTAACCTGGAGAACCTCGAGGGCGCAAAGCTCCGCGTCGGGGCGGCAACGCCACTGGCACGCCTCGCCCGCGAAACCATTAACCAGGGGTTCGCCGGCATGCACAAGCTCGCGGGCATCCCCGGGAGTCTCGGCGGCGCCATCTACATGAACGCGGGCGCCTACGGGCAAGAGATTTCGCAGACCTGCATCGAGGTCGAATCGGTCGACAGCGAAGGGATCGTTCGCACAAGGGCCGTCGCCGATTGCGACTTTGGCTACCGCCATAGCATTTTCCAGGAACTCGCCGCCGCGGGCAAGGGCGAAACCATTACCGCAGCCACGTTCCAGCTAACAGAAGCCAGCACCATGGGCAAATCTAGAGCCGACCTCGAAAGCGAAATGCAGGAGTGCATGGCAAAACGCAAGGCGAGCCAGCCGCTCAACATGCCGAACGCGGGTTCCACCTTCAAGCGCCTTTCTGCAGGTGCCACCGAAACACCCACGCAAGTCGCACCCGGCTACTACATCGAGCAGGCGGGTTTAAAAGGTTACCGCATCGGAGGTGCCGAGGTCAGCACGCTGCATGCGAACTTCATTGTGAACGCAGGCGGCGCCACGGCAAAAGACATCAAGGAACTAAGCGAATTCGTTCAGGCAAAAGTCGCCGAGAAATTCGGCATCGAATTAAAACGCGAAATAATTCTGCTAGGCGAATTTTAAAACGAATGTGGGATGAGCTATCTCATTTGTCATTTTTTCCCGGTACCGGATCGTAGCGGTTCAGAATCCGCGTAATCACGGCATATACAACGCCGCCCATAAGTCCACCCGTCAAGTCGGCAACCAAGTCCAACACACTGCTGTCGCGGGTCTCCACAAAACTCTGGTGGAACTCATCGGTGCACCCGTAAGCGAGGGCGAGCCCCCCTACAATCAACACACGCAGCCACTGCCGCTTGGACCATTCGTTACGGGTCCAAATCATGGCGTAGCATCCGGCAAGCGTCGCGTATTCGCAAAAGTGCGCCAGCTTGTCCCAAACGTGAGGGAGGTCCTCCAGCTGTTCCACGGTCAGCGAGGAAATCTTGAAGATAATCGCCATGCAAAGAATGCAGGGCACGGCGCGGAAGAACGGATACTTTTGAAAAAGCGATTCAAACATCTTGGATGCAAATGTAGAAAATCGCGCCTCCTTTTTCTACATTTTACGCTATGAAAGCGATTACCCTGAAGGCCGGACGCGAGAAGTCCGCATTGCGTTACCATCCATGGATCTTTAGCGGCGCCGTCGACGAAGTTGTCGGCGACCCGGAACTTGGCGACACCGTCGAGGTGTACAGTTACCACAGCGACTTTTTGGGCCTTGCCGCCTACTCGCCCAAGTCCCAGATCCGCGGGCGTTTTTGGACGTTCGGCGAGAAGGCAAATATCGACCGAGAATTCTTCAGCAATATTTTGGACCGCGCCATCGCAGCACGCAAGAGCCGCGGCTTCGACATCACCGACAAGGAATCCGCCTTCCGCCTGATTAACGCCGAGAACGACGGCATCCCGGGCTGCATCATCGACAAGTACGGCGAAATCTACTCCGTCGAAATCCTTGCCGCGGGCGCCGAACTCCACCGCAAGGACATCTACGAATTGCTAGCCGAAAAGACCGGCTGCCGCGGCATCTACGAGCGCTGCGATTCCGACGTGCGCAAAAAGGAAGGGCTTCCGCTCCGCACGGGGACGGTCTTTGGCGAAGTGAGCGACGAGCCCGTGATTATCAACGAGAACGGCATCCTCTTCCCCATCGACGTGAAGAACGGCCACAAGACCGGCTACTACCTGGACCAGCGCGACGCCCGACGCCGCGTAGGAGAGCTCGCCAAGGGCAAAAAAGTTTTGAACTGCTTCTGCTACACGGGCGGCTTCGGCCTTTACGCCCTCCGCGGAGGCTGCGACCACGTTTACCAGGTGGACGTTTCCAAGGACGCGTTGAAGCTGGCGAAAGACGGCATCATGCGGAACAAACTCGCCACCGCAAAGGCGACCCACGTGGAAGCCGACGTGTTCCAGTACCTGCGCAAGTGCCGCGACAAGGCGGAAACATTCGACTTCATCGTGCTGGACCCGCCCAAGTTCGTCGAGAGCAAGGACAACCTGCAAAAGGGCGCCCGCGGCTACAAGGACATTAATTTACTTGCAATGAAACTCCTCGCCGAAGGCGGCATGCTCGCCACCTTCAGCTGCTCGGGCCTCATGGAAATGGATTTGTTCCAAAAGATTATCGCCGATGCCGCCGCCGATGCGCACCGCCATATGCAGATTATCGAACGCTTCGGACAGCCCGCCGACCACCCCGTGAATACAGCCTTCCCCGAAGGCCAGTACCTCAAGGGACTCTTGGTGCAAGTCTTTTAATTACCGCCCCGGCCCTTGAGGTCGAACCGGCGCACTCCCGCGAACTCGTTGCCGAATTCCACAGTCCACTTGCCGTTTTTCATATAAACTCGTGAACTGTACGGAGCGACCGTCGCATTCAAGTGCGGCACAAAAATCGCCGTCGTCGACGAATCCTTCACAGTCGTGTCCTTCGTCGGGACTTCATCGCCGAGCGAAAGCAAGCGCCACATCTGATTCCATTCCCAATCGTCGGCCCAGCTCTGCACCACGCGTTCGCCGTCTGTTGTCGAACGCAGGTACATGTTGCTGTGCTGCATCTTCATGCGCACTACGGAACCCTCGTACCCGGACTGTTTTTCCATCACCACCTTCTGGTGGGCGCCTCCATTCCAATTATAAAGTCCCATGGTCACGCCGGCGTCTGTCTTCTCGTTCGGGACTTCCACCACCACGTCGCCGAAGTTGATGCGGTAGGTGCTCGAAGAAATCGGAGTGATGGTTGCGACCGCGTTGTCGCCTGCACAGTCGCCCAACGCAAGTGCGCCTTCATTATTTACCATGCAGGTGCCGAAGTTCATGTTCAAGATGCGCACCGTGTCGGGCTTTGCGGGCTTCGCCTGCCACACACGCACCCAGTCCGCCTCGAAATACGCCGGCTTGTCCGCGGTGATATCAATGTCGTCGCCCGCCCAGCCGCCAATGGCGAGGTTCACGATAATGTACTGCGCCGCGAGCTGCTTGATTTCGGTCGGGCGGCTGTAGCTTGCAAACTTCTTGTCGTCAAAATAGAAGCTGAGCGTCGTCTCGTCCCACTCCACACCGTAGTTGTGAAAGCCCGCCGAGCGGTCCACGTCATCGTCCTTATGCCCGCCGAAGGACGCCTCGTGGTCCCACGCCGAGCCGTGACTGCTGTACCAGCTCGGGTCCGTGTAGTGCAGGTAGTAATGGTGCTGCTTTCGGCTCGCGGGAATCTCGAGGATGTCGATTTCCGGAGGCCACCCGTCCTGGAGAGTCCAGAACGCGGGCCACGTACCCTTCTGTGACGGAGCCTTGAAGCGCCCTTCGATGTAGCCGTACTTCACCTCGAAATGGCCCTTGGTGTCAATCGCCCCAGAAGTGTAATCTACGGGAATTTCCTTGCCGTTGAACTTCGCCGTCCGCCCGCTCGCGTCGGGGTGCGTTTTCTTTTCGCCCTTGAGCTTGAGCGTACCGTCGGAGACGATCACATTCTCTTCGGCGCAGTAGGCACGGTGGTTGTGCGTGGGACCCCAGTTATACGTGGGGTTCCATTTTTTCTTGTCGAGGCTGGTGCCGTCGAAGTTATCTTCGAACACCTTGTCCCAGCCGCTGAAATTCGCCGGAGGGTCCGCAAAGGCAAGCGTTACCGCAGCCACTCCCGCAAGAATCAAGAATTTTCTTTTCATATCCTAATCCAACCTCATCCAAACAAGGAATTTAATATTCTCTCACTAACCAGGTACTTCACTTAGCCAAAATTTACGTATATATTTTATAAAGTCAAGGATAGCGGTGTCGTCGCCCTTCGTAATATTATCCCGAATCTTGCCAAGACGACCCGACTTGTCAGCACCTCTTGCCCATTCGGCGATTTCTGTAATCTTTTCAGAATCGTCCCATATTCCATCATCAGCCATATCAGTTGATATTTCTGTCAAAAGATCCACGAACTCAGCCTCGCTCCTGTCTCCCTGAAGTAAAATGGTAAGAGCAAGTAATTTGGCATCATTTTCGCTATCCCCAAATATATACATAGATTCCGCATCATCTGTGCCGGTCGTATCTATGTGAAATTGGTTTAAAATTTCACGGAGTGCCGCACTTTTAGCCTGCTTAAACGTTTTCTTTTCTCTTGTAACAAGATAATAAACACGTTCAAGTTCCAAGTGCGTCAAAACATTCATATTCGCCTCGCTACGCTTACGCATATCCGTCATCCCAGATAAACTAATTTGTCCATCCGAAATACGTCCCGACACAGGATTTCTATAGAAGCCTCTAAAACGAAACTTCGCATATTGAGAAACCAAGTCTCTTGCCGCAAATTTGTAAAAACCGTAATCACGAGTTACCTCTCCGATCTGGACAACACCTGTCGTCTTCAAGGTTTTACCATCACTGAGTTCAAGCAACAAAACTTCTGATCCCTTCAGAAAAAATCCCTTTCCCAAGAAATCAACCGCAGCGTTTTGAGAAAGTGTATCCGGTTTTTCTGCACCTTTCAACGGAACCGTTAAGGAAACTTCCCCACAAATTAGCGTATACGCGGATTCCGTAAGATCCACAATGGAACACCCCCTGCTTTCATCGCCCTTCTCGCCAGTATCCCCTTTCTCGCCTTTTTCGCCAGTGTCGCCCTTTTCGCCCTTCGCACCATTCAACACAACACCGATGCTGTCGCCGTTGCAGACAATCTTGAGCCCGCTCTTGTCGGCAAGTTCTTCCGTAGAGCAACTATAGTCTTCGCCCTTCACATATACAGTATCCTTGCTGCCTTTTACAACAACCGTATCCTTGCCGCCCTGAACATAAACAGTATCGATTTTGCCCGAAAGAGAAATCCATTTTTCATCGGAGCAAATACGAGCAGAAGACTCGCCCTTCACAAAAGCCTGTGCACCTTCGTTCTCGGCACCGCATTCTGGCAAATCCTTTTCTGCGGAGACAACATCCATGCCGACCTGATTGACCTGCGTGATGTTTTCCGTAGTACTTTCATCGCATGCTGTATAGAAAAAGATGAACAGGAGTCCTAAAACAAGCTTTCCAAAAGACGCCATATTGTTACCTCAAAATCCATCGCATCTTAATTTATGTTATTGCATACAAAAAATCAATAGGCACTAGGCTGCAACAGCGCCAAATACGCCCCAAAAGCAAAGAATCCCGGCGTAAAGGCCGGGATATGCATATTGTATTTTACACCATTCACTATCGCGCGCGGCGCGGCAGTTCAGAAGCATGCTTTTCGAGCCACACGGCATCTTCGAGTGCACGTTCGGCCTCGGTGGCCCAGTCAGAATCGGGGAACTGCTGAACCACTTCACGGTAGCGCGTCACGGCGCTGTGGAAGTCACGCATTTCGCGGTAGATGTTGCCCATCTGGAGCATCGCGAAGTAACGCTCGTCGGGGCTGATCTCCGTATCGAGCAGGGCCTTGTACATCTGTAGGGCGGCCTCGAAGCTCCCCGCCTTAAAGAGCATGTTCGCATTGGCGATAGAGTTGCCTTCCGCCGTGGCGGCCTGCGGTTCCGCCTTCGGTGCTTCAACTACCTTGGGCGTATCTGCAACGGGGGCCGGTTCGGCTGCCGCGACTGCCTCGGCAGGGGTTGCGCTATCCTGGACCGCAGGGGCGTTGAGTTCCGCCAGGCGGTCCTCGGCGGGCTTGCGGAAACGTCCATCGGGAGCGGCCTTTTTCAGGTAGGCGGCGAGGGATTTCTTTTCCAGCTCCTTGCGGTTGGTCTTCTGGTAGACCATGGCGAGGTAGTAGTTGGCGTCGTTACCCTGTTCCGCGTAGGTCAGGCCCTTCTTCAGGTTGAACTCAGCCTTGTCGAACTCGCCCATTTCGTAACGGGTCACGCCGGCATAAAAATAGGCACCCGCATGCCCAGGCTTTTTCGAAAGCACTTCGCGCCACAGCGGGGCAGCTTCTTTGTACTTGCCCTCGGCGAGCAGCGCCTTGCCCTTTTCAAAAGGGTCCTCGCTTGCCGCGGCGGGTTCCGCTTTGGCAGGTTCGGCCTTGGGCGCCTCGGCGACCTTAGCGGGCTCTTTGACGGGCTCCACCTTGGCGGGTTCTGCAGCTTTCGCAGGCTCTGCGGCAGGAGCGGGTTCCGCTTTTTGCACTTCGGCAATCTTCTTGGTCGGCACGGCGGGCTCCGCGGCGGGTGCGGGCTCCGCAGCCTTGGCCTCGGCGACCGGCTCTGCGGCAGGGGTCGCCTCTGCAGCGACTTCCTCGGCAGGCTTGTTCTTGGGGTCCTTCATGCGTTCGGCGTCGGCCTTAGCCTTTTGCCCCAGCAGCTCGTACACCTTGGCGGCCCCCTCGTAGGCGGCGCTCATGGACGCGTTAAACTTGTATGCAAGACGGTAGTTGGCAAGGGCGCCACTGTAATCCTTCATCTTCACGCGGACTTCGGCGGCGGCAAAATAGGCGTCGGAATTCCTGGGGTCCTCCGCCAAAATGGAGCGGTATTCGCCCAGCGCCATGTCGTATTCGCCCTTCGCCTCAAATCGGGCGCCCTGCTCCAAGCGCGGGTCGGCGGCAAGCGAGCTGGAAATTCCAAAGAGACAAGCCAAAGCAATCGCAGAAATCCGAATATTCATGTTTTAAATGTAGTAAAAAGTCCAGGGAGAAATGGCGAAAAAAAACAAACCCTCGATACAATCGGGGGTTCGTTTTGGAGGATGTTTAAACGTTCCGAGCGAACGGTCTTATTACATCATGCCGCCCATGCCACCCATGGAGGGGTCCATGGCAGGCGCTGCCGGCTTGGGTTCCTTCTTCTCGGTCACCACGCAGTCGGTGGTAAGAATCATGGAAGCGATGGAGGCCGCATTCTTGAGGGCCGTACGAGCGACCTTAGCCGGGTCGATGACGCCAGCCTTGATGAGGTCTTCGTAGGTGTCGGTCTTCGCGTTGTAACCGAAGGCGTCCTTGCCTTCCTTCACCTTGTTCACCACCACAGAACCTTCGAGACCGGCGTTCTGCACAATCTGGCGGAGCGGCTCTTCGATGGCGCGGCGGATGATGGCAGCACCAGTCTTCTGGTCGGCGTTGTCGAATTTGAGAGCATCAATGGCCTTCTCGGCACGGATGAGGGCAACGCCACCACCCGGAACAATGCCTTCTTCGACGGCAGCACGGGTTGCGTGCATGGCGTCGTCGACGCGGTCCTTCTTTTCCTTCATTTCGACTTCGGTAGCAGCACCAACCTTGATCACGGCAACGCCGCCGGCAAGCTTGGCCAGGCGTTCCTGGAGCTTTTCGCGGTCGTAGTCGCTGGTGGTGGTTTCAATCTGCTTCTTGATCTGACCGATACGGCCCTTGATGGAGGCAGCATCACCGGCACCTTCCACAATCGTGGTGTTGTCCTTGGTGATGGTGATGGACTTGGCCTGGCCAAGGACGGTGACCGGAGCGTCTTCGAGCTTCGCGCCCGTGTCTTCGGAAACCAGCATACCGCCAGTGAGGATAGCGATGTCTTCGAGCATGGCCTTGCGACGGTCACCGAAGCCCGGGGCCTTGACGGCAGCGACCTTCAGGGTGCCACGCATCTTGTTCACAACCAGCGTTGCGAGAGCTTCGCCATCGACGTCTTCGGCGATGATGAGGAGAGACTTGCCCTGCTTTGCCACGTGTTCGAGCATCGGGAGCAAATCCTTCATAGTAGAAATCTTCTTGTCGTACAGCAAGATGTACGGATTCTCGAGGGAGACTTCCATGCTGTCGGTGTTGGTGACAAAGTACGGAGAGAGGTAGCCGCGGTCGAACTGCATACCTTCCACCACGTCGAGCACCGTGTCGGCGGTCTTGGATTCTTCGATGGTAATCACACCGTCGTTGCCGACCTTTTCCATGGCGTTGGCGAGCAAGTCACCGATTTCGGGGTCGTTGTTCGCGGAGATGGTAGCGACCTGGGCAATGTGTTCCTTGCCGTTGATCTTCACGGCCATCTTGCCGATTTCCTTGATGACGGCGTCAACCGCAGCGTCCATGCCGCGCTTGATGTCCATCGGGTTTGCACCGGCGGCCACGTTCTTGAGGCCTTCGCGGGTGATAGCCTGGGCCAGCACCGTAGCGGTGGTGGTACCGTCACCGGCGGCATCAGAAGTCTTGTTCGCGACTTCCTTGGCCATCTGGGCGCCGAGATTTTCGTAGGCGTCTTCCAGTTCCACTTCCTTAGCGACAGTCACGCCGTCCTTCGTCACGTTCGGGGCACCGAAGGAGCGGGCGATCATCACGTTACGGCCCTTGGGGCCGAGAGTTACCTTGACTGCGTTGGCGAGCTTGTCCACGCCCTTCATGAGGGATTCGCGAGCCGCCACATCAAACTTGAGTTGCTTTGCCATTTTGTTTTTCCTTTTTTATAAACCTTTTTGATTAGAGCGTCGCGATGACGTCCGGTTCCTTCACGATGAGGTAGTTTTCGCCATCAACGGTGACTTCAGTGCCGCTGTACTTGCCGTAGAGCACCACGTCGCCCACCTTGACTTCCATCGGGACGATTTCGCCCTTGTCGTTCTTGCGGCCCGGGCCCACGGCCACGACCTTGCCCTGCATGGGCTTTTCCTTGGCGTTATCCGGAATGAAGAGACCCGAGGAGGTCTTCTGTTCGGCTTCTGCCGGCTTGACAACGATTCGATCTGCTAAAGGCTTGATCATTTTACTTTTCCTTTTTTGCGGACGGCCGCTTTCGCGGGGCCCTTTGTTTAAACCTTGGTCCAAACTGGACTATTTTTGTTCGCCCAATTATTAGCAAAAGGTGTGCCAAACCTAGTTTTAGGCACGATGTTTGTATTTATATGGTAAAAAGGCGCCTCAAATCGCCTAAAAACAGGCAAAAGAATGTTTAAAAATAAAACACTCTGTAGCAATGTTTCAAAATTATACGCATTTTGCCGAGTTTGCGCTCTCTTTCGCGTTTCTCACATACTCCAAAGCCATATTTATATTCCTGACATCTGGCCTTGCAGCATTGGATTCCACCTCGCAAATCCGTTCCAGCCAGTTCATGAGCTGAGCCGGAGTCAGCCCCACCCCCTGGGCAAGTTCACAAAAGCCTTGCAACGAAGGCAACCGCTTGCCGCATTCCATCATCGATATCGCCTGCCGCGTAACACCTACACATTTCGAAAGGGCCGTCTGCGAGCACAGCATGTTCTTACGCAATTCAAGCATCAATTTTCGGAACGCACGGTTGAAAACTTCTTCATTCTTGTAATTCATGGCCCAAAAATAGGAAATTAACAGAAAATCGCACACTCATATGTTTTCATTATTTTTATTTGCTTATATTTTTCGTACACAAAATGTCAATAAAAGTTACTTTACCTACCCTTTGAAATTTTTGTATACCGGTTATTTTTTAGCGGTTCCCTGGGGCAAACCGCCCAAGCAATCACCGCTTCAGATTTTTAAGATTTTCAAGACGATTCAGCGCCTCGTAGAGGGTCTCGTCCTTCTTGGCAAAGTGGAGGCGCACCAGGTGGTCCACCGGTTCCCGAAAGAAGCTGGAACCCGGCACCGCGGCAACGCCCACCTTCTGCGCCATGTCGATGCAGAACTGTTCGTCGGGCAACTTGCCGCCATCAAGAAGAACGTTTGACCCAGCACGGGAATTGCGCATGCCATATCCAAATTCAGAAATATCAATTAGGACAAAGTAAGCACCCTGCGGTTCGGAAAAGCGGAGCCCCAGGTTCCGCAAACCATCCGTAAACAGCTGCTTCATGTGCGTATAGTGCGCCTGCAGGCCCGCGTAGTACGAATCATCGAAGCGGAGTGCTGTCACGGCGGCTTCCATGAGCGGGGCAGCGGCGCCGACCGTCAAAAAGTCGTGGACTTTCTTGACGCGGTCCATCACGGGGGCCGCGGCAAGCACGTATCCGAGACGCCAGCCAGTAATTGAATAAGTCTTGCTCAGGCTACTGCACTCGATGGTGCGTTCGAACATTCCCGGAAGCGTCGAGATATACGTGTGACGGCGAGGCGCGTAGATGATATGCTCGTACACTTCGTCCGTAATCACGTACAGGTCATACTTCACTGCCAGGGAGGCGATTACCAAAAGTTCCTCACGGGTAAAGACCTTCCCGCTCGGGTTCGCCGGATTGCACAGCACGAGAGCCTTCACGCCCGGCTGTTTCATGGCGCTTTCCAGGACGTCGGCATCGAAGCTCAGATCCACCGGGGAAAGCGGCACATATACGGGAGTCGCCCCGCAGAGTATAGTGTCGGCAGAATAGTTCTCATAAAAAGGCGAGAACAGCACGACCTTGTCACCGGGGTTGCAGACCGACATCATCGAGGCCATCATCGCCTCGGTACTACCGCAGGTAATGACGATTTCCGTTTGCGGGTCGTAACGCAATCCGCTAAAATGGAACTGCTTGTCGCTCAGCGCCTCGCGAAAATTCTGAGCACCGAAGGTGATTGCATACTGGTGCGGCCCCACAGGGGCAATTTCAGCCAAACGCCTCGTCAGCGCCTCCGGCGGGTCGAAATCCGGGAAACCTTGCGAAAGGTTTATCGCCCCGCAAGCGTTCGCGATGCGGGTCATTCTGCGGATAACGGAATCGGTAAAGGTCTCTGTGCGCTCACTTAACGGCTTCATGGCTGGCAAATTTAGCATTTATTTTATCATTTTTTCTATATTTGCGCTCACTATGTTTTCACAGCTGACCGACTCTCTAGAATCTACCCTCAAGAACCTGCGCGGGCAGGGCAAGCTCACCGAAGAAAACGTCGCCGAATCGCTGCGCGAAGTGCGCCGAGCATTCCTCGAAGCAGACGTGAACTTCAACGTGACCCGTGACTTCGTGAAGGCCGTCAAGGAAAAGGCCCTCGGGAGCGAGGTGCTCAACTCCGTGACCCCCGGTCAGCAGATTGTGAAAATCATCCACGACGAGCTCGTTGCCGTCATGGGTGGCGAAACCAAGGAAATCAACCTCTCCGGCCCTGCTCCGGTAGGCATCATGATGGCGGGCCTCCAGGGTTCCGGCAAGACAACCTTCGCCGGCAAGATTGCCCTCTGGATGCGCAGCAAGAAAAAACGCAAGCCGCTCCTCGTGGCAGCGGACGTGTACCGCCCGGCAGCCATCAAGCAGTTGCAGGTGCTCGGCAAGTCCATCGGCATCCCGGTCTACGAAGAAGGTCAGGGCGACCCGGTGGAAATCATCAAGCACGGCTACCAGTACGCCAAGGACAACGGCTTCGACCTCGTGATTTACGATACCGCGGGCCGCCTGCAGATTGACGAAGAGTTGATGCAGGAACTCGAGAAGGCGAAGGAAGCCGTCCACCCCGACGAAATCCTGTTTGTGGCCGACGCGATGATCGGTCAGGAAGCGGTGAACGTGGCCGAGACCTTCTGGCAGCGCCTCTCGTTTACGGGCGTGTGCCTCTCGAAGATGGACGGCGACACCCGTGGCGGTGCGGCACTCAGCATCAAGAAGATGACGGGCGTGCCCATATGCTTTATCGGCGTGGGCGAAAAGCTCCCCGATATCGAGCTGTTCCACCCCGACCGCATGGCGAGCCGCATTCTCGGCATGGGCGACGTGGTGAGCCTCGTGGAAAAGGCGCAGCAGGTTATTGACGAAAAGGATGCGAAGGACCTCAAGAAGAAGATTCTCAACAACACGTTCGACCTGAACGACTTCCTGAACCAGCTCCGCACCATCAAGAAGCTCGGCCGCATCAAGGATATCCTCGGGCTCATCCCGGGTTTGAACAAACTACCGCTCGACCAGATTGACGAGAAGCAGTTAGTTTATGTGGAAGCCATCCTCAGTTCCATGACCCCGAAGGAAAGGAAGAAGCCGCAGATTCTCGACGGCAGCCGCAAGAACCGCATCGCGAAGGGTTCGGGCACCGAGATTTCGCGCGTGAACGCCGTGCTCAAGCAATACGACGACATGAAGGAAATGTTCAAGAAGGTGGGCGACATGGCCCGCAAGCAGAACAACGGCGGCCAGATTGGCAGCAACTACACGCCGCCCAAGGTCAAAAAGAAAAGAAAATAAACTTCGGCAAGCAACGTTTGCCTCGCGCTTACGCAAGCGTAAGCGATTAAAGACTCGGGTCAACTCACTCAAGTTTTTTTGCGTGACTTTTTTTGTTGCGATTATACGAAGTATAACCGGGAGCGCAAACTTGTTTGCGCGACTTTTTTTGAGTGTTTCGCGGGCACTTTCGGCGCCTGTATCATATACGCCGCGTTTTGTTTCATTCATGGAAAAACATTTTTCAAACATCACATTTTTTGCGATTTTTATACAAAAATTCAGTTTTTTGTATCATTTTCTGTTGACTTTTAGAATTTTTTAGGCTATATTACAAGCGTAAGGAAACGAACCATGAAACCGATTACCGAATACCAAGATTACCGCCGCTACATGCAGGACTTCTACGAAGAAAAGAAGAAGTCCGGCTTCACCTGGCGCGAGTTTTCGAAGGGCGCAGGATTTGCATCGCCCTCGTACCTCAAGCTGGTATGCGAGGGCAAGAGTTCGCTCAGCCGCGTCGGACTCCCGCGCGTCGCAAACGCGATGGGGCTTGCAGGTTACGAGCGTACCTACTTCGAGAAGATGGTCGAGTTCGGGAATGCGACAAACGACGAGAAGAAGAAGGCCGCATTCGCGGAACTTTCCCGAATTGCGAAGGAGCAGAAGGCGCGCGTCATCGATTCCGACATATTCGCCTACTACGAATCCGCCATCAATTCCATCGTGCGTGAACTTGCACCCCTGATGCCGGGCGCCCTCCCGAACGAGATGGCAAAACGGATCAAGCATCTCTACACGGCGCAGCAGGTACGCGATTCACTCGCCATGCTCACCCGCGCAAAGTTCCTTGAAGAAACCGACGAGAACGTGTACCGTCAGACAGACAAGGCGATTACCGGTTCGACCGAAGCAATCCCCTTGGCGCTTCGCAGCATGAACCGCGAGATGACCGACCTTGCAAAAGAAGCGATCGACAAGGTTGACGTGCGCGAGCGAAATATCTCTGGAGTGACCATGGGCGTCGACGCTTTGACTTTCGCACGGATTTCCGAAGAAATTGACAAGTGCCGTCGCAATGTGATTGCTCTTGCAAATGGTTGCAAGAAAATCGACCGCGTGTACCGTCTGAACTTGCAACTCTTCCCGCTCACGGACAATGTATAGGAGGATTACTATGAAGTTCGCTAAAGCATTTTCCTCTACCGTTATCACGCTGCTTACGGCAGCCTTCGCCCTAACTGCGGCCGCCTCGCTTGCTGCCTGCGGCAAAGACAACACCGCCGGCACCGACGAACAGGCAAACTCCATAACCGCGCAAGTTGATACCGTTGCACTTGACAGCGCTCTTGCCGAATGGAACACGAGCAAAACGCTCATAGCCCCTGTAGCCCCCGACACGCCAGCTGTTCATTGGCAATACTACATCATCCCGGATCCAACCTGGGGCCCTGGAATCGAGGTCGAGAACGGTACGCTATACAACAAAGTCTTTGACCACTTCGAGGCGCTCTCCTGCGAAAGCGATTCCAACTGGTTCGTTTATTCCGTAAGTGTTTCCGACTCATTAATACACAAGTACCTGAACCTGCCCGATTCAGTATCCGTAGAACCCTTTGAAACGGACTGCATCGCCGAAGGCGGAACCTTGACGGAAGAGGAAACCGTTGTCGCGCGACAGCGTAACTTTACCTGCGAACTGCGGTCTCCCATAAATGAAAATTTACCCGAAAGTGTTCAATACACCGACCCCAACTGGGAAAAATATGTAAAACTGATTGTCGGCATCTGCCGCGACTAAAACCATAAACCGTTAGGAGGAAACCTATGAAAATCGCAATCAAAACCATCATCTGCGGGCTCGCCGCGCTCGCGTTCTTCGCCTGCTCAAGCGACAACGCATCCGCCCCGGAACAAGCCGTTTCGCAGGCATCCAGCAATAACGTGGAGCAACGGCACATACGCATTGATCCGACGGACGAAACGGATTTCATCCCCGAAAGCTGGCTGGAAGGCTACTCGCTCAGCAAAATAATCATGGTCGACCACTGGTGTGTCGAAAGCCCAGAACATCCGGATAATCCCATGTGGTGCCTCCCGCCAAGGATACAATTAGAAAGCGGGACAGTAGCCAATATGTATTGGGGAACAAGTGACTACATCCGCTGCGAACTGGCTGAAGATACCCTTACTTATAGCGAGCACCTCTCCATGGACGATAGTACTGTATCGAAAACGTTGAGCCGCAACTCGGCTAAATACGTCACCGGTATCGAGGAGGCATTCCGGGATTCCTGCGAAGCCGAGGGCGGGACATTCATCGATACTAACGAAGAGGCCCTTGAATGCGAGGTCAAGACGAAGCCCCTGGAATGCGAAGGTTGTCCGAAAGACATAGCCCGCACCTACAGCGACCCATACTGGAGACCTTTCGCCGAGATGGTTATCTCCCCCTGCAGGATAAGACCGCAGATAGAACCCGTCGAATAGGGTCAGGAATCGCCCCAAAGACATACATTTCATGAAAAAATTACACTATATGAAATATTTTTTCGTATAGTGTTTTCTTTTTTGTAAGAAAAATGGTAGATTGTAGACAGCAATATTTTCAAAAAATGAAAAACAATAAAAACAAGGAAAAATAAATGGCATCTACCTCCTATTCCGCCAACGCTCTCGTCACGGCCCTCAAGAAGCCCCGCGACAAATTCACCAAGGAAGATATCAAGAAGTACATCTTCGACAACGGCATCCGCCACCTGAACTTCATGTACGCCGGCGGAGATGGCCGTCTCAAGACCCTCAACTTCGTCATCAACGATGCCGACTACCTGGACGAAATCCTCAGCTGCGGCGAACGCGTGGACGGTTCCTCGCTATTCAGCTACATCGAAGCCTCTTCTTCCGACCTCTACGTGGTGCCGAAATTCTCCTCCGCATTCATGGACCCGTTTGCGGAACTCCCGACTCTCTGCCTGCTCTGCAGTTTCTTCAACAAGGATGGACAGCCGCTCGAATCCTCCCCGGAATACACGCTCCACAAGGCATGCGAAGCCTTCAAGAAGGAGACCGGCATGGAATTCCAGGCCATGGGCGAACTGGAATACTACGTGATTGCCGACGACATGGGCGAATTCCCGGCAGTGGACCAGAAGGGCTACCACGAATCCGCCCCGTTTGCGAAGTTCAACGAGTTCCGCCAGCAGTGCATGCTCTACATTGCACAGGCGGGCGGCCAGATCAAGTACGGCCACAGTGAAGTGGGCAACTTCACGCAAGATGGCAAGCTCTACGAGCAGAACGAAATCGAGTTCCTCCCCTGCCCGGCAGAAGACGCGGCCAACCAGCTCACCATCGCCAAGTGGATTATCCGTAACCTCGGTGCACAGCTCGGCCTCGACGTGACGTTCGCCCCGAAGATTACCGTTGGCAAGGCGGGCTCGGGCCTGCACATCCACATGCGCATCATGAAGGACGGCAACAACCAGATGCTCAAGAACGGCGTTATCAGCGAAACCGCCCGCCGCGCCATCGCCGGCATGATGAAGCTCGCCCCGTCCATCACCGCGTTCGGCAACCAGAACCCGACATCTTACCTGCGCCTGGTGCCCCACCAGGAAGCCCCGACCAACGTGTGCTGGGGTGACCGCAACCGCTCCGTGCTGGTACGCGTACCGCTCGGCTGGGCATCGAAGACCGACCTCTGCAAAATCGCGAACCCGAATGAAAAGGGCACGAGCTACGACACGCACCAGAAGCAGACCGTGGAAATGCGCTCCCCGGACGCTTCTGCGAACGTGTACCTGCTCATGGCCGGCCTCTGCGTCGCCTGCCGCTACGGCCTCTCCCTCAAGGACGGCCTGAAGGTGGCCGAACAGACCTACGTGAACGTGAACATCCACAAGAAGGAAAACGCGAAGCTGTTGAGCAAGCTCGACACTCTGCCGGACAGCTGCTGGGCCAGCGCCGACTGCCTTGCCAAGCAGAGGAAGGTGTACGAGGAATTCGGCGTGTTCAGCCCCGCCATGATCGACGGCATCATGGCCCAGCTCAAGGCCTTCAAGGACAAGACGCTCCGCGCCCAGGTCACGAAGTCCAAGACCGCCATGCAGAAGCTCGTGAAGAC
>JAEEGF010645568.1_pt1 | contig 24099 bp, 13 predicted proteins | sample 9134171 | NCBI WGS metagenome assembly JAEEGF01 (sample SAMN16246542, study PRJNA631951) | gut metagenome | biome: gut microbiome; feature: rumen; material: AP-attached | host: Bos | place: Iran: Karaj | collected 2018-10
TGAGCCAGGATCAAACTCTCAAAAAATCGTATCTTAAGCGTTTCCGCCTAAAACCATTTTTTAAGTGATGCTCTTGGCTTCACTCAAATTCATTTCCGTTTGCGGTACTCTTCGTACCGCGCCCACTTGGTGCGTTCGCTTGGCTTCTGCATTGTTTAATTTACAAGGTACAGACGCACGCCGCTCAGCGGCGAGCTTAACAACTATAACATGGGCTTTTCCCCCTGTCAAGCCCTTTTCCGGAATATTTTTCATCAGTTTTTTATGCCACAATCTCTGGTGGTCATCCCCGGATTCAGCCTGAAAATATAGTACCGGACCGGGGCGTCCGCCCCGGTCCGGCGACCGGTCATCGTTTATCTGGAGTATTCCACCAGCTCCAGCTTCTCTCCGGCGGGGCCGGTGAAAAAGACGTTTTTGAAACCGTTGGGGAAGAAATCGGGCGAAGAGCCGATGGGCCCGACCTCGACCCCCTTTGCCCTCAGTTCTTCGGCAAAGGCTTCGATCCCCTGTACCTCCAGGGCGATATGATCCACGGCGCCGCCCGGCTTCGCATCCCCGGCGGCGATGAACTCCACCACCAGCCCTCCGTTCTCCACAAAGGTGAGGGGCATGGGGCCGATCTTCCCCGCATAGTAGGGGCGGAAGCCCAGGTTCTTGCAATAGAAGTCCACACACTTCTGCACGTCTCCGGTCATGATGCCCACGTGGGCGCAGCCGCAAAACAGATAATTGCTCATTCCAGCGCATCTCCTTTCATCTTCGGCATTTTTGCCTGAAGGCAGTATACCAAAGGATAGCCTCCTATGCAAGCACGGTCTTCCCCTGGAGAGAAAAAGATGCTATACTGGTTCCATCCTGAATACGGGGAGGGCAAATGCATGGAACTGAAGAAAGTCTATGACGGCTCGAAGCTCACCGTTTTTCTTACGGGCAAGCTGGACACCGAGAGCGCACCCAAGCTCAACGCAGAACTGGCTGCATCCCTGGGGGGGATCACGGAGTTGGTGCTGGACATGACGGATCTGAGCTACATTTCCTCCGCCGGTCTTCGTACCCTGCTCTCCGCACAGAAGATGATGAACCGCCAGGGACGCATGGTACTCCGCGGCGCACGGGACAGCATCCGGGATGTTTTTCGCATTACCGGCTTTCTGGATCTGCTGACTTTGGAATAAGGTAAGGGATCAAATCAAAAGCTCCCCTCCGGACGGAGGGGAGTTTTTCTGTTCAGATCAACGGATCTTTTCCGCTTTGCCGATTTTCACAGCTGCGACCATGAGGCCGAAAAGCAGCCAGTACAGCAGCATGATTCGGGGATAGGACCAGATATAGTCCGTCAGCCCGAAGAGCACGGCGCCCAGGAGACCGGAGGCGCTTCCGGCGGCCACGGCGCGGGTCACCGGCACCAGTTCCTTTTCCGCGCCGGTCCGTATGCCCCGCTTGATGGGGAAGAAAGAGGCTAAGATATAGCTGACCAGGGCGAAAATGCCGCTCTCCCCCCAGATCTGGGTAAACTGGTTATGGCTGTGGACAAAATAGGCGGTACCGGTATAGAAGCTGTTGGCGTTCACCGCCTTGCGGAGGGTGGTGGAGCCCAGGCCCACGCCCAGGACCAGATTCCGCTTGATGAGGCGGGCAACGGCGATGTAGATCGGCGCCCGACTGTTGATGGAGGAATCCCCGGAGAAAATGGTGAGAAATCGGGCCAGGACGGACTGGGGCAGCAGCGGGACGCAGAGAAGACCCAGGGCTGCCAGCCACGGCGCGGCTTTGGGGCGCACGATGAGGACGAAGATAAAAATGCTCATCACCCAGGCCACCCAAGCGCCGCGGGTATAGGTCATGACCAGGCAGAAGGAGCTGATGAGGAAGGCCAGGCCGAAGACCAGACGCTGCCAGAGCTTCGGACTGTAGCAGAACAGCGCCAGCATCACCGGGCCAAACAGCACCGGAATATTGGCAAAGGAGTTGGGATTATCAAAGAAGGAATATACCCGGCCCGGCATTTTGGCGTTAGCCGTCAGATCCGTATAATGGTAGTTGGGTTCGATGCCCTCCATCTTCTGCAGGACCCCGTAACCGCAGCAGACCAACAGGCCCAGCGCGACAAGCAGGAAAACGCGCAGCAATTTTTCCGGCGTATCCGCCGCGGCGACGCACAGGAGCACCCCCAGCGCGCAGCACAGGGCAAAAACGAGGAATCGGCTGCTCTCCCCCGGGTTCGACGACCAATAGCCGGATCCGAAGGTGACGAGGGCGAAAGCCACGGGCCAAAAGCCGATCTCCCGGATGCTGAACCGCCGCTGATGGGACAGGAGGGTCAGAAGCAGGACCGCGATCAGCATATACAGGGAATAGAAATTGTTCCAGCTCTCAAAGGGCACGGATAAGAGCACCAGGCAGGTAACGCCCAGAAGGATCGGCGTCCAGCGGGAGGCGAACCCCTGAAACACCGTACCCACCATGCTGCCGCGCAGGATCCGATCCGGCAGGCTGAGGATCAGCTCCACCAGATTGCCGAACACGCTTTCCTCCAGCAGTACATCCAGCCTGCTTTCCCATTTCGCAGCGATTTTCACGAGGCTGCGGTCATACTGCCGCCCCAGCCAGCGCCAGATCGCTCCCAGCCAGGCCGCCAGCATGGAACGGGAAACGGAGGCGTCCGCCCGCCGAAGGGAAAGGCCCAGGAAATGATACAACGCGCTTTGACGGACCAGTTCCATGGATTCAGCTCCTTTCCTTCTCGCCCCAGTGCCGGTTCTTCAGCTTGTACAGCAGCACCAGAGGCGTCAGCAGATGCAGACGCAGCAGGAAAGCCACGATGGTCTTGCGCCGGTTCATGTCCCGGGGCGCGTAATGATCCAGGGCATCCCGGAATTCCGGTATCGCGCACAGCGCCTTCAGATCCCTCTTATGCTCCTTCAGAGTCGAGGCCGGGGTGCCGGGGGCAAATTCGTTTCCCACGGCGATCAGGAGGCCGGCCCAGGCGCAGTTGCGGACCCAGTCCGGACCCGGATCCAGGCGGAACCGCTCCACCAGTTCCTGCTTCTTCTCCAGAGAGGCCAGGAAGGTATCCACGCAGGAGGCCATATATCGGCGGGTGGCGGAATCCGGATTCTGATAATAATAGTATAATCCCTCGTTCACCACGCAGAGGGTGGTGGATTCGCTGAAAAACTCCACAAGGAACAATTCATCCTCCAGATATGCCCCGGAGAAGCGCAGGGCCCGGCGGCGGATCGCCGCCAGGGAATACAGATAACGGACAGAAAAGCCGTTGAACGCTCTGCTGCTGAGCCGGTCGTTCAGCAGAGGAAGGACCAGACGGCGGAGGACCTCATCTCCCCCGTACACGCCGGTGTCCATAGGCGCGGCGCCGAAATCCTGCTTCCCGTCCGGCCAGACGAGCCAGTAACCGCAGGCAGCGGAGCTGGCGCCGCTTTCCTTCATGGCGCCGGTCAGCTTCTCATAGGTCTGAAGATCTATCCAGTCGTCCGCGTCCAGAAAGGCCACATAACTTCCCTGCGCCTGGCTGAGACCCAGGTTCCGCGCAGCGCTGACGCCGCTGTTTGCCTGGGTGAATACGCGCACGCGGCCATCCTCCTCCGAAAACTGACGGAGGAGGGAAGGGGTGGAATCGGTGGAGCCGTCGTCCACGATGATCAGCTCCAGATCCACGAAGGTCTGATCCAGCACCGAGCGGACGCAGCGCTCCAGAGTAGCCTCACTGTTATACGCGGGAATGATCACACTGAGATACGGCATGGGGTCCTCCTTCTGATCCGGTCCAGCCCGACCCCGGGGCCCAGGAACCGTTCCAATCTCTATCATGCTCAATACTAAACCAATTTACTATATCATAATTAAAGCCGTGTTTCAATCCAAAGACAGCAAAAATCCGGCGGAACAGACAGCCTGTTCCGCCGGTGTTCGATCCGGTCTGTGTCCGCCGCCGGAAAGGCGGCATATTCTGGTTCAGCGGTCAAAGCTCCGGGCAAAGGAGACCCCGTCCCGGTGCATGCCGATCTCCAGTTTCATCCGATCCCCCCGCATGACAGATTGGGTGAGCTCAAAGACTTCCCCATTCTCACAGCGGGTAATGCGCTGATGGCTGAAACCTGCGCTCCCGGCCTTCGTCTCCAGCAGGGCGGCCTCGCTGGCCTCCAGCCGGACCGCCTCATAGGTGTCCACCGCGCTCACGGGGACGATGCCCCGCTCGAACAGGAGAGAATAGACGGAATGGGTCTTCAGCAGCTCGGGGGTCAGGTTGGGATAGACGTAGGTGGGATAATAGGAGGTTTCCAGCATCAGCGGCACATCCTCCACCCGGCGGATCCGGGTAAAGCGGTACACCGGGATATCCGCAGACTGCAGCTCCAGCATCCGGCGCAGATCCTCAGTCGGACGGATGACGGCAAAATCCACCAGCGTGGAACTGGGGTGCAGGCCCATGGAGACGGCTTCAGAGGTGAAGGAATAGATGTTCTCGCTGCGGCGGTGGAGCTTGGGCTCCGCGATGAAGGTGCCTTTGCCCTGGTGCCGGATCACCAGCCCCTCCTCCTCCAGCTCACCGATGGCCTGGCGCACGGTGCTGCGGCTGATGCCGAAGCTGCGGCAGAACTCCGCCTCCGACGGGAGCATATCTCCCGGCTTGATCAGCCCCGAGGAAATACAGCGCTTGATGAGGGTCTCCAGCTGGAAATACAGCGGGGTGTTGTTATCCTGCGATAGATTTGCAGAAAGGATCGGGTTCTCTTCCATTCCGTCCACCTTTCTCCGGCAGCCGCCCGGAATCGTGTGCGATCAGCTTAAGAATGTATTATAAAACATGCCGACGGGTTTTGCAAATCTTTCCTGCGGGTTTTCTTGCCCTTTCGGAGATGCATGCGATGCATACTTTTGAAAAAAAACGGGCAGGATAGTTGACAGGCTTCCCCTGTTTTGGTATATAATGCAATCAAGTCGCAAGTTGTATGATACGTTTCGGATGTTTCGAGAGGATGAGGTAAATGAAACGCACAATCGGTATCAATGGTTTTGGCCGGATCGGCCGTCTGGCCCTGCGTCTTGCAGAGCAGCGGGAGGATCTGGAGGTCGTTGCCATCAACGACCCCTTCATCACGCCGGAGTATATGGCCTACCTCCTGCAGTATGACAGCGTCCACGGCCGCTTCGACGGCACGGTGGAATCCACGAAGGACGCCCGTCTTCTGGTGAACGGGCACCCGATCCTCTGCCGCAACTACACCGCTCCGGGAGATATCCCCTGGGCGGAGATGGGTGTGGACTACGTGCTGGAGTGCACCGGCAAGTTCACCACTCTGGAGCGGGCGAACGCCCATCTGATAGGCGGCGCAAAGCGGGTGGTGATCTCCGCGCCTTCTGCGGACGCCCCCATGTTCGTGGTGGGCGTCAACCTGGAACGGTACGACACCTCCATGCGGGTGGTTTCCAACGCCTCCTGCACCACCAACTGCCTGGCCCCCCTGGCCTACGCGGTGAACAAGGCCTTCGGCATCAAGGAAGGACTCATGACCACGGTACACGCCGCCACCGCCACCCAGCTCACGGTGGACGGGGTCTCCCGGAAAGACTGGCGGGCGGGCCGCAGCGTATTCGAGAATATCATCCCCGCCTCCACCGGCGCCGCCAAGGCCGTGGGCAAGGTCATCCCGGCTCTGGAAGGGAAGCTCACGGGCATCGCCGTACGGGTGCCCAGCTCGGACGTCTCCCTGGTGGACCTGACCTGCACCCTGGAAAAGCCCGCCACCTACGAAGAGGTCTGCGCGGAGCTCAAGCGGGCCGCTTCCGAGGAGCTGGCCGGGGTCATGGAATATGTGGACGCGCCGGTGGTCAGCACCGACTTCCTGGGGGATACCCACTCCTGCTGCTTCGACGCCCAGGGCGGTCTGGCTCTCCCCAGCGGCATGATGAAGCTCCTGGCCTGGTATGACAATGAGGCGGCCTACACCGCCCGGTGTCTGGACCTGATGGCCTATATGTCCGCCAAAGAATGATGGTTTTTCCATCGCTCCCTCCCCAAGCACGGGGAGGGAGCGTATTTTTTTGCGGAAATTTGAGTTTTTTCGGAGTTTTTTCAAAAAACCTCTTGACATTGACGCGGCGTCAAATTGTAGGGTGAGGCCAGAAAGGAGGGATTTCCGTGAAAAAAGTTCTGATCCTTCTCTCCATCCTGGTCCTTACCCTGACCCTGGTCCTGCTGGCCGGCTGCTCCGGGGAGGCGAAGGAACCGGCTCCGGCCTGGCCGGAGCGCCTCACCGGGGAGTACGACGCGAGTCTGACCTTCACACTGAAGGGGACAGCGCCGGAGGCCGCGGGGGTGGACAGCCTCACCGGGCGCATGACCGCCCTCTTCCCCACGGACGGCGGCACCCTGGCCCTGGGCTGGCGGCGGGTCGCCGGGGCGGAAGCGGAGCTGCTGGAGGACTACCTGGCGGGGACCGACTGGGCCCCCGGCATCTGGGAAAAGGATTCCGGCGCCCCTAACGCCCTGGAGAGCTACGTGCGCCTGGGCAGGAGCTGGTACTGCCTCAGCGCTGCCTGGGACAGCCCGGTGGACCTGACGGCCCTGGTGGACGGGACCGTGGAGGCTCGCGTGGGAGAGGAGACCGCCCTGCCCAGGGCGGCCTCCTCCCTCTGGCTGGAGGAGCTGCCCTGGGAAGAGGATTGGCCCTGCCTTCTGCTGGGGAACTGGGAACTGGAGCCGGAGACGGGAAAGGAAGCCCTCTATTCCTTATTGCATTCTTATGATTGGCTGCTCGTCGACCCGGAGGCGGCGGAAACGGTATATGATCCGGAATTGGGGATGAACCGCGCCCTCCCCACCTGGGAAAAGGCGTATATCAATATGAGCAAGAAGGGGCATCGGCTGCTCCTTCAAGTCCGGGAAAACGGGGACCTGTACTGGAACGGCACCCTGCGGCGGCCACTGGGCAACGGGGGCGGAGCAAGCCTCCTGGAGAGCGTCAGGGAGTTGGAGCAGACAGGGGAATACGTGCCCGCGCCCCCAGCTCCCACCCTCTCCGGCGGGGAGACGGACTACGAACCCATCCTCCTTTCCGGCAACCTCTGGACCCATATTTACCGCTCGGGCTATACGAATACCTGGGGGGGCTTCGACCTCACCATTCCCTATACGGACATTGACTGGTTTGCCGTGGGCTATCCCATCCTGAAAGCGAAGGGGGAGCTGCGCCTGAGCTTCGCCGGGCGGGAGCCGGACAGCCTGGAGCTCTACGCCTGGACCAAAACGGGCCGCGCACAGGCGGAAGTGCGTGAAGGGCGTTTTACCCCCTTTGCCGGTGTGAATGCCTATGTGCTCTCCTGCCACTGGGACAAAGCAGCGCAGGGGGGCTACGGCTCCGGGAGCTGTATCCTCCTCATCGACGGGGACGAGAGCTGCGGGCCGGAGTGCACCGAAGACGGGGAAATCGTCCTTACCGTGACGGAGGCGGACAGCTACGGTTGCGCCTACACCCTGGCCAATCAGGGAGAGCGGCACCTGGCCATTGAGAATTACAAGAATACGTATGTTCACGCCGATTATGTGTATACACTGCTCCGGCGGACCTCCTCCGGAGGCTGGGAGTGGGTGCAGCCCCGGCGCTGCATTCAGGAAACCAGGCCGCTGGATGTGAGGAGCGGCCAGAACCTGGAGGACGCCTGGGACTGGTCCTATGCATACGGCATTCTCCCCGCCGGGGAATACTGCCTCCAGCTCCGGGGAACTCTGACGAGACATCAGGTGACGGAGACGGTGTTCATCCGCGGGACCTTCACCCTCACGGACAGCCTCCCCCCGGATCTGGGGCCTCTCTCCCTTTGCTCCCTGCCGGAGGGACTCAGCACAGAGCTGGAGATGCGCAGTCCCCATCGCTGGGTGCAGAGCTTTTTCCCGGAGGTCACCCGCTACGGGGCGGAGCTGGGCTTCTCCCTCTACCGCCTGGAAAACGGACTGCTTACCTATATTGCCCCGGAGTACTGTCTGCCGGAGACCCTCAGCGGCTTTCACTACCTTACGTCGAATAACCCCTGCGAGCTGGACACGGACCTGGCCGCCCAGTACGGGGAACTCCCTGCTGGGACTTACGTGCTGCGCCGACGCTTCATCCGCTTTACGGAGGAGGAGTGGGCGGAGGTCACCTGGAAGGACAGCTCCCAGTACCCCCTGGCCCATTTCCGGGAGTGGCGGGAGGTTCCCCCGGAGCGGGTGGAATACGGGGATACGGTGTTCACCTTGGAGGAGGCCCTTTCGGACGTGCCCCTGCCGGTGCAGCCTCTGGACTTGTATCTCTATACCGGGGACAGCCCCCTGGCCCCGGTCAAGGCGGAAAACAGGATAGTCAACAGTGTCCAGGCCCTGGTGATCTGGCGGGCGGCGGAGGACACGGAGGGCAAGACCGTCTTTACCCCCCGGAATTACGGTCTGTACTTCCGCTGGGAAGAAGAATGGTTCCCCCTGGAACGGGCCTTCCTTTCCGGGGTCTGGGAGGATGTATCCCTGGCCCCAGGGGAAGCCACGGAGGAATACAGTTATCACTTTTCCACCCAGCATCCCACACCCCTGCCCCCCGGGGACTACCGGCTGCTCAGTCCCTGCCGCATCCTTCCGGAGGAGGGCAGGCAGATCTCAGGCTACGTGGCCGCGGACTTCCGCATCAGGCAGGACGGATAAGGGATGAGGCTGCGGATCGACTCGTCGCTTCGCAGCCTGGCCCGCGGCAATCCGTTTTTTCGTCCCCTGACAGCAAGACCGAAAGGAGTCATATCCCATGAAAAAAGCGCTGTTGTTGATTTTCATATTGGTCCTGTTCCTCCTGTCGGCCTGCGGAAAAACAGAGCCGGCAGAGGTCCCTGCGCCTGCCGAGACCCCTGCGCCGGCGGAAATCCATAACCAGTGGCTGGAGGAGCTGCCCTGGGAAGAGGATTGGACATGCCTGCTCATGGCGGGCCGGGAACTGGAACCGATTTTGGGAAAGGAAGCCCTCCGTACCTTATTATTCAACTATGACTGGGCGCTCATCGACCCGGAAGCGGCAGACGAGGAAGCGTCATTTTTCGATGTTGACCGCGCCGGGATGACGCTGATCTATCTCCCCGAACAGGAGTGGCTGAGACTCCGCCTGGAGGATAACGGGGATCTGACCTGGAACGGCACCCTGCGGCGCCCTCTGGGGGAAGGGGCAGGCGCAAAGCTTCTGGCGGAATGGAACGCCCTGGCGGAAACCGGGGTGAGCACCATCTCCCCGCCCCGGCTCAATTTGGTTTCCGGGGAAGAAAGCGTTCCGGCCAACCTGCACGGCACCTATTCCTGGTTCCACATCACCCGCATGGGCCGGGGCATGGGCTGCGAGAGCGACGGGGTGGCGGACTACGACTGGATTGGCGCGGGCTGCCCGATCCTGGCGGCGGAGGGGCCGGTGAGCCTGGACTTTACCGGGGAAGCGCCGGACAGGATGAGCCTTTCCGTCTATTCGGACTGCGGCTCCGCCCCTCTGGCGCTGAGGGCGGAGAGCTTCACCCCCCTGGCGGGGCTCCACACCTACTCCCTGAGCTGTACCTGGGAGCTGGAGGATCCCCAGGCCCCAGGAGGCAGCGGCAGCTGCACCTATATCCTGCTCATTGAGGGGGCGGAGGACCTGGGGCCGGAGCCCGGGGACACGGAAAACCTGACCCTGACCCTCAGGGAGGCGGACGCCTGGGGCTGCACCTTTGCCTTGGAGAAGCGTGGACAGGGCACCTGCGAGCCCACCCGCAGCCTCTACACCCTTCTGCGGCGCACCGACGCCGGGGGCTGGGACTGGGTAGAGCCCATCCGGTCCCCCTATGATGGAACCAAATTCTCCATGACCGGCGACCTGACGATCGAAAACCTGGCCTGGGAGTGGTCCTACACCTGCGGGGTCCTCTCCCCGGGGGAGTACCGCCTCCAGCTGGGGTGGACCTACGGCCGGGAGAAGGAACTCTGGCTGACAAGCGCCGACTTCACCGTCACGGAGACGGAGCCGGAGGTCCCCGGGCCTCTGACCCTCTGCGAAACGCCGGAGGGGCTGGAATGCAGCTTAGAGCAGCTGAGCCCCCACCGCTGGGTGCAGACCCTGCGCCTGGAGGGGGAGGGCTACGGCTGGCGGGTGGACAGGGACTTCGACCTCTTCCGCATGTCCGAGAACGGGACGCTGACCTTCATTCCCCCGGCCTACCGGCTCCCGGCGGGGCTTAACGAGCCCTTCCTCCGGCGCATGGGGTGGGATATGCGGTTGGAGGCGGACCTGGCCGCCCGATACGGAGACCTGGAGGCGGGGACCTATGTGATCCGCCGCCGTGCGCTGTACCTGGCTGCGGCGGAGGACCTGTACCGGGAGGAGGGCCTGCTCCAGACCTTCCGCTCCTGGCGGCTGGCCCCGGAGGATCTGGTGGAATACCTGGACACGGTGCTCATCCTGGCTTCTCCTCTCTCCGCCCCTGATCTGGAGGCGGAACCCCTGGACCCCTTCCTGTACATCGGGGAGGCCCTGACCTTTCCCGTGAGCACAGAGGAGGACTGGTACAGCAGCAAACAGGCCCATGTTATGCTGAAAACCCCGGTCTATGCGGATTTCCCCTACGACCTGGAATACAACCCCAAGGACTACGGCCTGTATTTCCTGGAGGGGGAGGAGTGGCTGCCCCTGAAACGGCAAAACTATTTCCGCACCCGGAAGCTGGACGAGGTCCGCCAGGAGCCGGGGAGCACCCGGGAGGAGTACATCTCCTACGACGCCGTATACGCCGATTTGGAGCCCGGGACCTACCGGCTGGTGCTCCCCGCCACCGCTTATCCCCGGAAGGAGGGGCTGGAGCAGCAGGAGGGCTATATCGTCCTCCAATTCCGCAGGACAGAGGAGGGGGATGGAATATGGGAGCCCTCGGAGGAATAGACGGAACTCAGGCTCCCTCCCTGAGGGAGCTGGCGCGGAGCGCCTGAGGGAGCATTCCAGATCTGCAATTCTTCCGGGACAGCGCCCTCAACAAGAATTGCAAGCCCTAAAGACTCCTTCCGTCATCCGCCTTGCGGAAGCTCGGCGGATGCCACCTCCCTCAGAGAGGGAGGCTGATCCGTTTCTTTATTGCCAACACGACTGAAAGGAGAGGCGTTCCCACATGAAAAAAGGCCTGTTTATCTCTCTGATCCTTGCCCTGGTCTTTCTTGCGGGCTGCAGGGCACAGGAGATGCCTGTCCCGGCATCGGAGACCGCCGTGCCTGCTGAGACCCCTGCGCCGGCGGAAATCCATAACCAGTGGCTGGAGGAGCTGCCCTGGGAGGAGAAGTGGACCTGCCTGATCCTGGGCTGGCGGGAGCTGGAGCCGGAGGCGGGAAAGGAAGCCCTCCGTACCTTATTATTCAACTATGACTGGGCGCTCATCGACCCGGAAGCGAAGCAGCCCGCTCCCCTCCCGGGGGCCCGGGGGACCGCCATCTACCTGGACCCGGTCTATGCGGGGCGGGATACGGTACCTGTCCGCTTCTGGTTTATGAAGAACGGGGACGTGTACTGGAACGGCTCCCTCCTGCGTCCCCTGGGGGAGAACGCCGGGGAAACCCTGCTGGCGGACTGGACCGCTCTGGCGGGGACAGGGATCAGCGTCGGATCTCCCCCGGACCTCACCTATACCTGCGGGGAGGCGAGCGCCGCCGCCCTGGTGCACGGTACCTACTCCTGGAGCTATATCACCCGCATCGGGGAGTGTGCGGGGGCGGAGAGCGACGCCTTTTCCCTGTTCTATGACTACGACTGGCTGGGCCAGGACGCCCCCATCCTCCGGGCGGAGGGAGATGTGATCCTCTCCTTCCCCACCCGGGAGCCGGACAGCATGAATCTCACCGTCTTCACCTCCCTGGGGCAGGCCCCGGCGGAACTCCGGGACGGGCGCTTCACCCCCTACGCCGGGGTGAACACCTATGCCCTCTCCGCCCGGTGGGAAAAGGCGGAACAGGGGGGCTACGGCAGCTGCATATACATCCTTCTGGTGGAGGGGGACGGCCCGGCGGAGCTGCCCCGGCCGGAGGCACAGGTGAGCGGCGAGATCCTGGAGGCGGACGCCTACGGCTGCACCTTTACCCTGGAGAACCGGGAGGAAACGGACCTGGCCGTGCTGACAAACCAGAGCACCTGGTCCTATATGTACATTGGCGCCTTTTCCCTCTTCCGCCGAAGCGAAAACGGGGGCTGGGAATGGGTGAAGCCCCTCCGCTTCATGGAGACCCGGGCCGGCTACTGCCCCGCCGGGGAGAGGGTCACCCGAGGGCTGGACTGGTCCTACTATTACGGCACCCTGGAGCCCGGGGAGTACACCCTGCTATTGAGCCTCCGCACCCTGGAAAAATACAAGAGCCGACAGAAGTATCTCTACCTGCCCCTGGGCTTCACCCTGGGGGAAGACCGTATGCCGGAGGCCCCGGGACCAAAGCACATGTCCACCTCCACGGCGGATATCCAAAGCACGGTGAAGTGGCTCTCCCAGCACCGCTTTTACCAGACCCTGAGCCGGCCCGGGGAGGGAACGGTATACGCGGAGCGGGACTTTGCACTCTTCCGCAAAGAGGAGGACGGGACCCTCACCTTCATTCCCCCGAAATTCCACCTCCCGGCGGAGCTCAACTACGACTGGCCCGTGACGGAGGAGGAAAGCGGCATCGCCATCGACCTGGCAGCCTACGGGAGCCTGGACCGGGGGGCCTACGTGGTGCGCCGCCGGGTCTACATCCCGGAGGCGGGGGAGGACATGACCTGGTTCGACGTGAGCTGGCGCACCCTGCGGTCGGAAAACATCCGCTATCTGGATGCCGACATCTACCTGACCTCATTCCGGGACACGGCTAAGAAGGGGATCGAGCCCATGACCCAAACCCCCTACGCCGGGGAGCAGACGGAGCTGCCTCTGGCAGCTGCGAATCCTTATATCACCTCCGGCAACTGCCGGGTCTATCTGGAGAACCTGGGGGACGCAGCGGTGAGCTTCAATCCGGACGACGCCCGCCTCTGGTTCTGGGACGGTGCCGGGAATTGCATGCCCCTGGAGATGAACCGCCACCCGGCAAACGGGCTTCTGGAAACCACCCTGGGTCCCGGGGAGGGGCGGGACTTCTACTTCAACTTCACCCCCGCCTACCGGCCTCTCACCAAAGGGACCTACAGCCTGGTCATGCCCATGAGGGCGGAGGGCACGGAGGAACGGCTCTGGCTGGCGCTTGGATTCAGCATCCGGGCGGACGGCACGGGACAGTTCAGCGGCATGCTCCGCCCTGCGGAGATCGCCCTGGAGAACTTCCGCCGGGGGCTGGGGGAAAAGTACGTCTGGCCGGAGGATCTGGAGGTGCTGGGCGTCGTCTGGAACAGCACCGGCCGGAACTGGACCTCCGACCCCTATGCCGGGAGCTGGACCGCGGAGCGCCTCCACGGGCGGCTGCGGGTGACGGTCCGGCGGGACAGGGACGTAAAGCGGGTGAAGGCCCTCCTGGGGAAATTCGGCTGCGTGGACGTGGTGCGGGGCGAAGACTACCAGCGAAAGCCCAGCCCGGTGAAGGAAGAAATGCCGGACACCTTCGGGGTCCTCCGGGCGGAGGTCCTGGAGCAGACAGACCCGGAACTCTGCCGGGAGGGAACCTGGCTTCTGAGCCTGGAGGTGGCAGAGGAGGTCCAGGTGGACGGAGATTTTGTTCTGAACGTCTGGCCGGAGATCTGGGACCCGGAGGAGGAGCAGTGGTATGCCCTGGCGGAGCAAAGCCAGCACCGCCTGGACATGGCCTACCCCACCGTGACCCTGGAGCCGGGGCTGAACCCCTTCCGGGTGGTGAGCCTGGGCTGGTATAGGGCGGAGTTCCGCCCCGGGGAGCAGTACCGCTTCGTCCTTCTGGCGGACGTCCGGTCGGGGAGCGGGGAAAAGCTGGGATACTACACCTGCCCGTTCACGGTGAACGAGGAGGCATGAAAAACAATATCATTCAGTATAGCCTGGCGGTCATTGCCCCTCATCAGTCAGCCGCCTTGCGGGAGGCGGCGTCTGACAGCTTCCCCCAGGGGAAGCCAGCCTGCGCTGCGGGGACGAGGGAGAAAGCAAAAAGCCGGACGCCGCGAGGCGTCCGGCTCCTGTGCGACGCGATCATCCGTTCAGCTTCACCACCACGGCCCCGTCCACTGTCATCACGCTTCCCTGCCGGGGGTACAGAGGCATAGCCCGTACCTCCGGCTTTTCGGCGTATAAGGCCGCCGTTTCGCTGTCCCCGGTATACACCGGGTCCGTAAAGGCCAGGAAATACCGAAGAAAATGCTGATAGGTGAAATAAGTCCGCAGGTCCCCCAGATCGTAGATCCCCACCAGCCGGGCCAGGTCCAGCTCCGGCGTGGGTGACAGGGCTTCCTCCCGCTCGTTGCTCCCCAGGAGCACCACCTTCATCCCCGGCTCGTACCCCTCGCAGTCTTCGATCCGGGCGATCAGCCGGTTCGACCAGGCGCTGCACTGGCGCATGGCGAAATCCGCCTTCAGGTAGGCGTTGTTGTCCGTGAGCCAGTAGGAATAGGCGGCGAGCCCCAAAGTCACCACCAGGATCCAGCTCATGATCCGGGGCAGGAGGCCGTTCCAGGGTCTCTCCTCCCTCGGCGCTGTGTATTCCAGGAGAGCCAGGGGCAGCAGCAGGATAGAGACCATGGGATACAGCATATGGATATGCACATAGCCGTCCGGGACCATCACATAGATAAAGGTCCCCGCCAGTGGATACAGCACCGCAAGGGCCAAAGCCAATCCCGTGCGCGCCGGACCGGGTCTTCTGCGGCGCAGCAGCGCCGCCCCCAGGCAGAGGCTCCCCAGGGCGGTGAGCAGGAATCCCCAGCGAAGGAAGGGGATATGACAGTTCCAGTCGTTTCCCCAGAAAAAGAGCCGGTACTTGCGAAAGGCGTAATACGCCAGCCGGGGAAGCCGGGAGAGGGACACCTTCCCCATATCCGCGATGCCCTCGTAGTCCGTGAGGCCGCCGGACGGGGCGGCGAGCCGGGCAGCCAGCAGATAGGCCGTCACTGACGCCCCCAGGGTGAGGACCAGCCCGGCCCCCTTCCCCAGGAGCTGCCGGAAGGTCCGCTCCCCATCCAGGGTCTCCAGAAGCAGGGACCCGACCATCAGCACCGCTGCGGCCGGAAGATAGGCCTGGTAGACGCCCATGGACAGGGTCAGGAGGATCACCCCCAGAACGCTCCCCCGCCAGCCCCTGCGGCAGGCGGCCCAGGCGGCAAGGACCGCCAGAAACAGGCTGAAAAAGTAACCGGAGGCGGTGAACATATAGCCGAAGGTGGCGGTCACCGCCGGAAAGCTCACCAGCAGCGCCGCGGCGAGCCCGCAGCCCAGGGGCGTGCGGATGCGCAGAAGCGACACGGTGAGGCAGGCGGTCAGGGCCAGGAACAGGAGGCTGAGCGCCCCGATGAGCCAGGGCATGCTCACGTTCCCGTCCAGCCGGAGAACGGACGGCAGCAGCCAGCGCCCCGAAGCGGCGCCGTAGCTCGCATAGAACATCTGGTTCAGGTCGTCGTGATTCGTGAATTTGTTCAGGAAGGCGTAGCTGTGGGTAAAAAAGCCCAGGATCAGGGCGGAGAGAAAGGTGAAGCGGATGTGCTTCGGCACCCGGCGCAGCAGCGTCTCCCCCAGCTCTCCGGCGGAACGCAGACGAAAATCCTCGGTTCTCTTCATGTCTCCTCCTCCCCCATTCCGCAGCTGCGGGCCACCAGGTACCGGGGTCTATGGCGGACCTCCGCGAATACCCTGCCCAGATAGTAGCCCAGGAGGCCCAGGCTCAGCATCAGACAGCCTCCCAGGGCCAGCAGGATCAGGATCAGCCCACGATCCCCGGGCACCGCCCTCCCCCGGAGCGCATCCGCCAAAGTCGCCGCCCCCAGTCCCAGGGCCAGGAGCAGCACGGCGCAGCCCAGGACCGTGACGATCTGCAGGGGCGCAGCGGTACTGCCGGCGATCCCCGCCGCGGCATACCGCATCAGGGAAACAAAGGACCAATGGCTTTCCCCCGTCCTCCGCTCCTCCACACGGAATTCCAGCTCCGTCTCCCGGAAGCCCGTCCAGGGGGCCAGAGTCCGGAAGAAGGTCCCCCGTTCCGGCAGGGAGAGAAGGGCCTGCACCACCCGCCGGTCCAGAAGCTTGAAATCCGAGGCCCGGGACATATCCGTCCCCACGGCCCTGCCCAGCAGGCGGTTGAAGATCCCCGCTGCCAGACGGTGAAATCCGCTTTCTCTGCCCCGGTCCGTTTTCACCCCGTTCACCACCTCCCAGCCCTCCTGCCAGAGGCGGTACATCTCCGGGAGCTTTTCAGGCGGATGCTGGAGGTCGCAGTCCATCACCGCGCAGCAGTCCCCCCGGACCGCCTCCAGACCTGCCAGGATCGCCGCCTCCTTCCCAAAGTTCCGGGAAAAGCTCAGGCCCCGGACGCAGGCGTCCGTCCGGGATGCGGCACGGATGGCCTGCCAGGTCCCGTCAGAAGAACCGTCGTCCACGAAGACCAGCTCATAGGGGATCTGCGCCTGCCGCAGTACTTCAGCCGTTTCCCGGGCCGCCGCCGGAACGGCGGTTTCCTCATTGTAAGCCGGGATCACCACAGACAGCATTTCCATTCACCTCCGTCGGCCGGAAAAGGGCGGTTTTCCGATACAGGGATTATCCTCCGATTTGCTCCGGCGTATACCTACCGCTTGAGATAACAACTGTCAGCGAAAAAGTAGCACATATGCTGACTTTTGTCAACATCAATAAAATATCGCATCACGCCTCGTCTTGCGCACTTTTTTCGGGAAATTTGAAAAAACCCCTTGACATTGACGCGACGTTAAATTGTACGGTGAGGGCAGGAAGGAGGCGTTCCAAGTGAAAAAAGCGCTTTTGCTCCTCTCGCTGCTTGTCCTGCCGCTCCTGGCCGCCTGCTCCCGGCAGGCCCCGGCGGAGACTCCCGCGCCCACGGAGGCGCCCTCCCCCTACGGCCCGCCGAAGCTCACTCTGACCGCCGGGGAGGAGGCGGCGGAGGCCGTTCTGAATGCCGCCGATTGGACCTACCGGACCCCGGAGGGGGAAGAGATCCCCTACGAGGGAACGGGCTTCACTCCGGCCGATGATTACCGGGAAGCGGACTGGCTTAGTCTGGGTCTTCCCGTCCTCCATGCCGACGGCGAGGTACGCCTTGCCTTCGACGGGCCTGCGCCGGACAGGGTCCGTCTCCTTGCCTTTACCTCCCTGGGGATCGCTGCCCTTGACCTGCGGGACGGCTGTTTCACCCCCTATGCCGGCGCGAATGCATACGCCCTCATTTCCACCTGGGACAGGGGCAATGGGCAGGGCAGCGGAGGCTGCCGGTATATCCTCCTCATCCAGGGGGCGGAGACAAACGCCCCGGAAATGAAAACGGAAACGGAGGAACTGGCCCTCGCCGTCACGTCCGCGGACACCTACGGCTGCGTCTTCACCCTGGAAAACCGCTGTACGGAGGTAAACCGGCGCTTCGAATACGCCATGGAGGAGCAGTATACTCTGCTTTGGCGCAATGCCGCCGGGGGCTGGGAATGGGTGAAGCCCATCCGGCGGAATCTGGACACCTATTCCGCCGCCCTGAAGTGGGGGCACAGTTACACCGACGCCTGGGACTGGTCCTATGCCTACGGTCCCCTGCCTCCGGGGGAATACCGCCTTCGGATCTGGGGAAACCTGGGCCGGGGATCAGCGGTGGATTTTGTTTCCGTGGGCGGGAGCTTCACCCTGGAGGACGTCGAGCCGGTGGGACCGGGGCCCTCCACCCTCTGTCCATGCCCGCGGTGGCTGGAGGCAAGCCTGTACAGCCGGGAGCGGAACGGCAGCGGTCACCGCTGGATGCAGACCCTCACCCCGAAGACGGAGGGCTGGGCGGCGGAACGGGATTTCTCCCTGTTCCGCGTGACCGGGGAGGGGGAGCTGGAATATATCCCCCCGGAATACGATCTCCCGGGATACCTGAACTGGACGCCCGTCCTGAAGCCGGGCAAAACCGTCAGCTTCGAGGTGGAGCTGGCCGCCCGGTACGGGGAGTTGAAGAAGGGCCGGTACGTGCTCCGCCGTCGTCTCATCCGCCTCACGGAGGAGGAGCTGAAGAACGTCACCCTCATGGTCCCGGACCGCCGCCTGCTGCCGGAGGATCGGGTGCAGTACGTGGACACGGAGTTCACCCTCTACACCCTGCGGGACGTGCCCCAGGCGGTGGACCCGATGGATGAGCTGCGGGACTATGACAACCCGAGCTCCGGGGTGCTGGTCTCCACTGCCGGGAGCAGCTTTTCCTCCACCGGCTGCACCCTGCGGCTGAAAAACGCGGACGCAAATCAGTGGTACGACGTGTTTTACGAGAGCGACTATTACTACCTGTATTTTAATCATAAGTTGGAGTGGTTCCCCGCGGCCCACACACGGTACGGAGCCCACGGCCTCATCTGGAAAACTCTGGCCCCCGGGGAGACCCAGGAGCTGAATACCAACTTCTCCCACTACTTTGGGGAGCTGCCCCCCGGTTCCTACCGCCTGGTGATCGCCTGTCAGGCCCTGCCCTATGATGAGGAGCCGGAAAAAACGGATAGCTTCATCACCGTACCCTTCCGCATCCTGGAGGACGGGAGCGGCGTTTTGGAGGAGGCGGAGGAAGCAAAGCAGCTGGTGTTCCTCTATATAAACGGCGGGCTGGGGAACCGGGATGGCTGGATCGTCAGGGTAAAGGCTGTGGCCTGGCGCTGGGACCTGAAGACGGAGGAGGATCGGCTGCGCCTGACGGTGTGGCGGAATCGGGATCTGGAGCAGGCGGAAGCCCTGCTGGGGGACTACGGCTGCGTGGACATCCTCCGGGGGGAGGACCCGGCGCTGAAGCCCAGCCCGGTGACGGAAGAGAACCTGGGCAGCCGGGGGACCCTCTCCATCACCCCCTACCCCAACATCTATTCGCTTCCGGTCTGGATATATTCTTTCACCTTCTCCGGTGAGGGGAGCGGCACGCAGACCCTGAACGTGGACGCCTACTTCCATATCGAGGTGCTGGAGGGGGGGCGGTGGCTGTCCATGAGCACCACCATGGACCAGTCGACCTTTGAAACGGGTGAGCGGGTCTACCAGATCCAGGGGCGGCCGGGAGGGACCGTGTCCTTCGGGACGAACTACTCCCGGCTGATGAATCTGAGCCTGGTCTACGGGGAGTTCGACCCGGCTAAGGAGTACCGGGTGGTGCTGCAGATCTGGGAGGACCCGCAGGACAAGGAGTACTACACCTGTCCCCTGCCCCTGTGGGACTGATTTTTCAGGTTTTTTCGGGAAATTTTCAAAAACCCCTTGACATTGACGCGACGTGAAATTGTAGGGTGGAACCGTAAGGAGGTGTTCCGAAGTGAAAAAAGCGCTCTTGCTTCTCACGATTTTTGTCCTTCTGCTTCCGGCCGCCTGCGGAAAGGCTGTCCCGGCGGCGGAGACCCCTGCGCCTGCGGAGACCCCCGCCCCGGCGGAGACCCCGGTCCTCACAGCGTCCCCAACGCCCTCTGAGGCACCGGAGGCCATCACCCTGCCCCGGCTCACTCTGACCTCCAACGCCGGGAAGACGGAGGCCCTGTTGGACACCGCCCACTGGACCTGCCGGAACCGCAAGGGGGAGGACGTCACCACGGATAAGATCCCTCTCAGCAGGACCGAAAGCTTCCGGGATACGGATTGGTATGACCTGGACGCCCCTATCCTCTATGCGGACGGGGAGGTAAGTCTTTCCTTTGACATGAGCGAGCCGAAGAATTCCAAGCTCTTTGCCTTCTCCTCCCTGGGGATGGTCCCCGTGGCGCTGGAGGAATGGTCCTTCACCCCCTACGCCGGGGTGAACACCTACGTTCTCACCTGCACCTGGGACTGGACGAAGGAGGCGGGCAGCGGAAGCTGCCGCTTCATCCTCCTGGTGGAGGGGGCGGAGCATAACGCCCCGGCAGGGACGGAGCGAGAGGACCTGCGCCTCACCGTCACTTCCGCGGATGCCTACGGCTGCACCTTCACTCTGGAGAACCTGGGGACCCGCTGGCCCTACCAGGCTGAGGTCATGACTGACCTGGGGGACCCCTTCGCCCTGCTGCGGCGGACGGAGGCCGGGGGCTGGGAATGGGTGAAGCCCATCCGGACTTTCCAGGGGGATTACGCCGCCAACCTGGAATCCGGGGAGACCTGGGACTGGGCATGGGACTGGTCCTATTCCTACGGCACCCTCCCCTCCGGGGACTACGCCCTCATGCTCTTCGGCTATACCCGAAACCAGGGAGCGGGGAAGGAACCTCTGTTCCTCAGGGGAGAGTTCACCCTGACTGACGCAGAACCCGCGATCCCCGGCCCCCTCACCCTCTGCGAAATGCCGGAGGGCATGGAGGCCGCCATGGAGCAGCGCAGCGAGCACCGCTGGGTGCAGACCCTGAGCACGGAGGAGCAGGGCTGGATAGCGGAATACGACTATTCCCTTTTCCGGTTGAGCGGGGATGGCACGCTGGAGTACATCCCCCCGGAGTACCATCTGCCCTTTGGCCTGAACTACCCCTACTGGCTGCTGAATGGGGGCAGCCGGGCCTACGACGTGGATCTGGCCGCCCAGTACGGGCAGCTTCCGGCAGGGACCTACGTTCTGCGCCGCCGTTTCCTCCTGCGCTCGGAGGAGGAGCGGAACTACGACGCCCGGGACCGGCTCTGGCCGCTCCAGCCCGAGGATCGGGTGGTATACGGGGATACGTTGTTCACCCTGCGCATTTCCCTCTGGGACGTGCCCCGGGAGGTGGACCCGGTTGACGAGTGGTACACCGTGTACACCGGGGAGGAGACGAACCTGCTGATCTCCACTGCCGGGAGCGTCTTCGATTCCACCCATGCCGAACTGCGGCTGGAGAACGTGGCCGCCAACAGCTGGTACGACGTGGAGTACGAGTCCGACTACTGCTATCTGTACTTCAACTATCTGGGAGAGTGGTTCCCGGTGGATGGAAAGCGCTACCGGAGCCACGGGCTCCTGGCCGGTTCGGTGGCCCGGGGGGAGACCCGGGAGCTGGACATCAGCTTCGAGCAGTGGTACGGGGAGCTGGAGCCGGGAACCTACCGCATGGTGATCTCCGCCGGCGCGGAGTCTGCGGGTACGGCGGCAATGGAGGGGCCCTATCGGATCGTCTCCCAGTTCAAGATCCATGCGGACGGCAGCGGGGAGTGGCAGGGCCTGGAGGAGGCGGAAAACCTGGTGGAAGTCTACTCCCGGGAGCTGGCTGCCCGGTATCGGTATGACCTGGAGGGGGACTGGTTCCTCTCCCCCGGCCCCGTCTGGAGCCGGGACCCCGCCGTGATGCGGTGGCAGCTGGAGCGGCAGCGGGACAGCCTCGCGGTGACGGTGTACCGGGACCTGGACCTGGAGCGGGCGGAGGCTTTGTTGGGGAATTATCCCAACGTGGAGATCATACGGGGCGAGGACTTCACCACCCCCAGCCCGGTGCGGGAGGAAAACACCCGCACGGACCTGGTCCTCTCCGCCCGGGTCATTGAGCAGGAGGACCCGGCCCTGGAGCCCGCAGGCACCTGGCTCCTGAGCCTCACCTGGAACGGGGAGGAGACCCTGGAGCTGTACCCGGACCCCTTCTACGCCGTTTACCTGGAAGAATATGACCCGGAGGAGGACTGCTGGCTGCGCCTCCCGGACTTCGGCTGGGGACGGATAGGTCCCCTGTGGGCGTACACCGTCCCATTGGAGCCGGGCCAGACCGTACACATCTATAACCTGAACCTGGGCTGGTACAAGGGGGACCTGAGCCGGGATAAGCAGTACCGCTTTGCGCTGAAAATGGATACCCAGCCGGGCAGCGAGCAAACCCTGGAATACATTCTCTGCCCCTTCCGCCTGGAGCAGTACGACAAGGCCGTCACGGAGGAGGAAGTGGAGGTCCTGCGGGAAGCGTATCCCTGGGCAAGCGGCTATTTCATGAGCGAGAATACGCTGCTGGGCAAGCCGCTGCAGGAGTATATCGCCCGAATGATGGGCCCGACGCATCCGGAATTCGACTGCTTCTATGCCGAGGTGGAGTACCTGGGCAAAGGCAGGCCCAGCGAAAGCTATCTCCGGGACTCCATCCGGGTGCGGATAGACAAGATCGTCTGCGGCGAGTTGGATACCCTGCCGGAGCGGGTGCTGGAGGAGGACGGTACCGTTCTGCTGGCCGTGAATATGGGCACGGAAAGGGACGCCCTCCCGGAGTTCCGGGAGGGGGACCGCTACCTTGTGCTTCTCTGTTGCTGGGCGGAGGAGCAGGAGCCCTGGAAGGAATACGCAAACTGCCTGGAGTTGTGCGGCGGCGGGGAGATCTACTACCTTGCAGAGGGAGAGATCGTCCTCTCCACCCTGTATTATCGGGAGGAGTACGACGGCTGTTCCCGGCTCACCTTTGAGCGTCTTCTGCGGGACCTGTACGCGGAGACGCTTTCCCGGTCAGGAACATAAAAGTGGGTCAGTAAGGGGGGAAATGGCTTAACTGCGCGGTTTGCCTTTACTGACCCACGTGGGCCAGTAAGCGGTAGAAAAAGGGGAAAAACCTCTGTACTGACCCACGTGGGTCAGTAAGCAGGATGGCTTAACCATGCGGTTTGCGCTTTACTGACCCAATTTATCTTTCTCTGACGGGGACCCCCTCATCAGTCAGACGGCTTGCGGGGGACGCCGTCTGCCAGCTTCCCCCGAGGGAAGCCGGACGCTGCGGCGGGACGGGGGTCTGCCTCCCCTGAAAGGGGAGGGGGACCGCTGGCCGCCTCACGGAAGGCCAGTGGTGGAGAGGTTCCCCCCGGCAAGACGCATAAAAAGCCGGACGCCTCACGGCGTCCGGCTTTCTGACAACAGGTAAAGCCTCGCAGAGTTCGCGGCTCGGAAGCCGCGAAAAAGTTTGGAATCGTTTTGGGGCGGAATTCATTTCTGCCCCAAAACACTGCTCGCGGAGCGCACTGTGCGGGCAACGTGAGTGCGGGAAGCGGAGCGCATCCCTCTCGACGCGGAGCCCGGCATTCCGTGCGCGAGGGCCCCTCGCAGGGACGTGCGCGTACAGCGAAGCGGGTCCGCGTTGACTTACTTCTCGAAGGTGCTCGCCAGGTTGCCCCAGGTCTCGTTGAAGATGGTGGGATCCATCAGCTTCAGGTCGGGGCTGATCTCGGGCTTGAAGTCCATGTTGGCCAGGATATCCTTCTCCAGATCGATGCCGGGGGCGATCTCGATGAGGACGACCTTGCCCTCCTTGAGCTCGAACACGGCCCGCTCGGTGATGTACAGCACGGTCTGGCCCTTCTCGGCGTACTGGCCGGCAAAGGTGATCTGCTTGACCTTCTTCACGAACTTGCGGATGTCGCCTTCCTGGAGGATCTCCAGCTTGCCGTTGCCGGGTTTCAGCTTGGCGTGGCCCATGAAGGTGCCGCAGAACAGGACCTTGGGGGTAGAACGGGTGATGTCGATGAAGCCGCCGGGGCCGGTCATGGTCTTGCCCAGGAAGCTGGTGTTGTTGTTGCCGTCCTCGTCCACTTCGCCCAGGCCCAGGCAGGTCATGTTCAGGCCGCCGCCGTTGATGAAGTCGAACATATAGCCGTGGTCGATGCAGGCCTCTGCGTTGTAGGCCGCGCCGAAATGGGGCAGAGCGGAGGGCACGCCGCCCACCATGCCGCTCTCGGTGCTCATGGTGATCTGGTCGATGTAAGCGGGATTCTCCTCGTTGATGACCTTGGCCATGTCCGCGGGGATGCCCACGCCCACGTTGATGACGTCGCCCTTCTTCACCTCGGCGGCGCAGCGGCGGCAGATGATCTTCCGCTCGTCGAACCGCATCCGCTCGATGGCGTCCATGGGCTTCTTGATCTGGCCGGAGAAGGCGGGCTCATAATAGATGCCCTCGGTCTGCCAGCAGGCGTCCTGGGTGGTGGCCTGGACCACGTAGTCCACCAGGATGCCGGGGATCTTCACGTCCTTGGGCTTGAAGGTGCCCTTCTTCGCCAGGTACTCCACCTGCA
>JAEEGF010779352.1_pt1 | contig 24085 bp, 24 predicted proteins | sample 9134171 | NCBI WGS metagenome assembly JAEEGF01 (sample SAMN16246542, study PRJNA631951) | gut metagenome | biome: gut microbiome; feature: rumen; material: AP-attached | host: Bos | place: Iran: Karaj | collected 2018-10
TGCGTCACTGAACCCCGAACGGGTGACATGTTTTTTCTCACTGCACCCCTGATGGGTAACAGTTCTTTAATGACAGGCTAATAATCCTACCAGATTGACCAGTAGTCAAGCCTTTTTCAAATCGGGACAAGATAGGTCCCTTTTGGATTCCTGTTTCTGAACTCCACAGGAGAGAGCCAACCAAGTCTTTTCTTCGGCCTCTCGCTGTTGTAGTACTCGATAAATCGCACCACGGCTTCTCTTAGTTCGTCGATTGGAACTCTGCGCTCCCTTACTTTCGTCTTGCCGAATCTGCAGTACAGAGCCTCTGTCTTGATGATTCCGTTCAGGGACTCCATGGCAGCGTTGTCATAGCAACAGCCTTTCTTTCCTACACTCATGATCATGCCATGATTCTTGACAGCTTTCATGTACTCGTAGGACATGTAAGAGCTGCCGAGATCACTGTGGATGATTGTTCCCTGAAAGCAATCTCCCCATGTCTGGCAGAGCCTCTCAATCGTTTCGATGCACAACTCGGAATCGGGGGATGTCGAGATGCTCCATGCAAGAATCTCACCGTTGAACAAATCAGAGATGGTGTTGAGATACTCCACACGCTCTTCGCCCTGGATATATGTGATGTCCTCTACTAGACGTCTTCGCGGTTCAAGGGAGAAGAAACAACGTTTGATCAAATCCGGAGGTACCATGCCTTTGAGTTCTCTACGTCTGGCATAGACCTCTTCGGAGAATTTCCTTTTCCTCACAGAAGAAAGAAGGTCGTTCTCTTTCATCAGTCTTTTAACCCGTTTTGCGTTGACAGGTCTGCGGATTCTACTCCTGACAAGCCTAGTCATTTCCCTGTAGCCGACACCGTTGTCATGCTCCTTTTGAAGAACAATGATGTTTCCCAGGATCTCAGCATCATCCTCCGATATGTCCGGCCGCTTGAGAAAAGCGTAGTAGTTCTTTCTGGATACATCGGCTATCCTGCAGAGCAGGTTTACTTGTCCGGTTCCTGATTCGAGGACAGCTCTGATGGCTTGGAATCTAGTTTTTTTTTGAACTCTCCGGCCGGAGTGCCGCTCAGCTCCATCAGTTTCTCCAGATAGGCGACCTTTGCCTTCAGGTACTGGTTCTCCTCCCTGAGCGTCTTGTTCTCGGCTTTAGTATCGGGATGCTCTTTCCTTGCCATCTTGTCCTCCAGAGGTTCTGGCTTCCATGTGACCGCAGTCGCAGGATGCTGCCCCTCTGTAGAGTATACAGCAAGAATGTGTTTCTTTTCCTTAATCCATCGGCAGATTGTGTTCTGGCTGAGTCCACGAGCTCTGGCTATCTGCCTGATTGACTGGGTTCCCATCTCAATCAGACGAAGTACTTCCACTTTCTCCTCGATGTCGTGCGCACGATATTCTGACCAACTTCCATTCAGATATCTGTCAGGGTTCTTCCTCCAGTTGTTGATTGTCTGCTGACTGATGTTGTAGACCTGTGATGCCTTTGATGCCGACATCCCTTCGGACAGAGCCTTCATCACCTCTGCCCGTACCTTGTTGCTGTATGCCACTGCATTCCTCCTTCGGTAACCCATAAGGGGTGCAGTGAATCATTTCGTGTTACCCTGCAGGGGTGCAGATCACCTTTTTCCATATGAAACAGTACGGAACCCGAAAAATCCCGTTCTGTGCTATAGAAAAATGAAAAAAATACAGTACAGAAGTCAAAAAAACGGATTCTGTACTGTAAGAGATGGCAAAATCAGGTAGCAGTCCCTACTCAAGCGGGTCGTAGCAGACCTGCTGGCGTGCCACCATGTCGGCGAATACCCCGTTGAGGGCCATGAGCTCGTCATAGGTGCCGTCCTCAACGATATGGCCGCCATCGAGCATGATGATGCGGTCGCACTGCCTGATGGTGGAGAGCCTGTGCGCAATCACTATCCTTGTGCAGTTGAGCTTTGAAAGGGAGTCGGAGACGATCTTTTGGGTCACGTTGTCCAGCGCACTGGTGGCCTCATCGAAGAGAAGGATCTTCGGCTTGGATGCGATTGCCCTGGCGATCATGATCCTCTGGCGCTGGCCGCCTGAGACTCCGCCGGAGTTGCTGTTGATCATGGTGTGCATGCCCATGGGCATGTTCTTGATGTCTTCCTCAAGGCCTGCCATGCGTGCGGCCTCCCAGGCCTCCTCCTCGGTAAGCCAAGGGGCGGAGATCACTATGTTGGAGTAGATGTCGCCGTTGAAGAGCTTTCCGTCCTGAAGCACAACACCGATCTTCTGCCTTAGTGAGCGCAGGTTGAGTGTCTGCAGGTCCGCGCCGTCATAGGTGATGAGGCCCGAATCCGGTTTCTCAAAGCCCAGGAGAAGGCGCATGATGGTTGACTTTCCGCATCCTGTGCGTCCCACAATCGCAAGATACTCACCCGCATCGATGTTCAGGTTCAGGTGGTCCACGATGTTCGGGGTGGAAGGATCATAGCGGAAGCACACATCCTCAAGCTTGATGCTGCCTTTAAGTGAGGACACAAGCTTCTTTGCGGAGTCCACTTCCGGAACAGCCTCCAGGACGGGCTGGATCTGGGCGTAGAGCGGACGGATCCTTGTGAGCGAGTCCACAACGGTTGATAGGGCGGAGATGGCTCCTGTTACAAGGCCGAAGGCGGAGTTGAACGCATAGTAGTCGGAGAGCGAGATCCCGCTGCTAAGTGCAGAGGAGTAGATGAAGATCCACCCGATCAGGCTGACCGCAGTGATCAGGACCGGGCAGAAGATCATGAACAACGGCGGCCTGAAGAGGGCGTCGGCTGATTTCTCAAAAGCGCTTGCCCACTGGCCGTAGATGCGTTTTTCGGCGCCGACAAGCTTGATTTTCTGCATTCCGTAGATTGTGGAGTAGGCGAGTGAGCTCTCCTGGTTCTCCAGAAGCAGCTGTCTCTGTTTGACCTTTGACGCCACTATTCCCAGGATAACGTACAGGGCGATCTGCAGCGCTATGACAACTATGGCGGTCAATGCCAGGCCCGGGGCGTAATGGACGATCTGGCCGATATAGACCAGAGAGAACACAGATGTCAGGACTGATGAGTACACCAGGTTGCCCAGATAGTTGGAGAACAGCCTGCAGCCGTACATGCGGTTGCTAAGGTTTCCTGCGCTGTTCTCCCTGAAGAAGTGGACAGGAAGCAGGAGGAGCCTCATGACAAGCGCGGACTCGAATGCAGTGGAGTTGCGGTTGTTTATCCTGGACAGGACAAGGTTCTTCAGCGATGTGAACATGACTGAGGAGACGCTCATCGAGAGCAGGAACACCGCCACACCGAAGAACAGGCTCATGCTGTCAGAGGTTATCACTGTAGAGAAAATGATCTTATTGACTCTCGGGATGAACATCTGGATCAGCGTGGCCAGGGCCAGGAACACAAGGAACCGTGCCCTGTCGGATGTGGTGTGCGCCTCCCAGTGGAAGCGGATCACGTCCTTGAAGTTGAGGCTTCTCTGGGGAAGGGGCCTGTAGAAGACAATCGCATCCTCGTCAAAGAGCTTCTCCTCCTTGTCCGTGATGTGGACTCTTTTGCCAGCTTTCTCATCAAAGAACTCATAACCTCCGCGTCTTGCGGGAATCAGGGCACATGCCTGACGGTTCTTCTTGAGGAAGGCGAGCATCGGGCCTGATGCATCCTTGTGCCAGCCCTTCTCAAGGTAGATCTCACGTGTCATTATTCCTGACGGGCGCAGCATGAACTCCATCTGGTCGTTGAGGTCAATGACGTCATCTGGAAGCTCCTTGGCCTTGATCCCGAAGTACTTGAGGATCCGGCCTATGTCATCCTCTGCGGAGCCTGTGTTGCCGTACTCTTTCCTGTGATAGCTGGAGACCACGTCTCCAAGCTTGCGGTTGGCATCGGAGAATACAGTGTCGTCCGCTTCTTTTCTCTGTTTTATCTGTTCGTCAAACCAACTCATCCTGCTCTCCTTACTCGCTCTTTACCAGTTCGGCGTAGAGGCCGTCTTTCTTCAGAAGCTCATTGTGCGTTCCACGCTCCATCACATGTCCGTGATCAAGCACAATGATCTCATCGCAGCTCCGGATGGTTGAAAGCCTGTGAGCTATCACGATACAGGTTATGCCGCGGTCCTTGATGCCCTTGACGACATCGAACTCGGTTTTGGCATCAAGCGCGCTTGTGGCCTCATCCAGGATGATGATGGTGGGTTCCTGTGCAAGGACCCTGGCTATCTCAAGCCTCTGTCTCTCACCTCCGGAGAAATCCTTCCCCTCAGGTGCGAGCCTGTGCCTGTAGCCGTCCTCGCGCTTCATGATGTCATAATGGATCTGGGCGTCCCTTGCGGCCAGGATCATCTCGAAGTTCTCGATCGTGTTGTCCCACATCTTGATGTTGTTCTCAATCGAGTCCTCAAAGAGGATGATGTCCTGGTCCACCACAGCCAGTGAGCCGCGGAAGACGCTGTTGTCTATGTCAAGAAGCTGTTTGCCGTCAAATGAGATCGTTCCATTCCACGGCTGGTACAGTCCTGATATCAGCTTCGCGAGTGTGGATTTGCCGCAGCCTGAGGGGCCGACGAAGGCCACGCTCTTTCCGGGCTTGAGGTCCAGGTTGAAGTTCTCGATAAGGGGATCGTCCAGACGTGAGTATCCGAAGCTGACATCCTTCATGGTCAGCTGTCCCGAGAGCTTGTTGTAGGTCTCATCCGCTGACTTTTTCTCGGCACGCTTCTTCCAGGTGATGTCCTCCTCCGTCTCCATGACATCATCGATGCGCTCCATGTTGGCGTGCATCTCCTGAAGGTCCTTCCTGAAGCCTATCAGCGCGTTCGCCGGGGCAGTGAAGAGGGTGAGGATCCCCTGGAACGCCATCAGCGATCCTGGGGTGAAGTGTCCGTTCATTATCAGAAGGGCTCCGACGATAAGCACAAGGTTCCCGGTCAATCCCGAGACAATCTGCGGGACCATTCCCAGATGCTGGTTGACCTTGTTGGCCTTGTTCTGCTGGGCCACGACATTTGCCTGATAGCCGGACCAGAGCTCGAAGTATCCGTTCTCCGCACCGCTGGCCTTGATTGTCTCTATCATCTGGATTCCGGCGGAGAGCGTTCCTCCCATGATGCCGTTGCTGGTCATCTGCTCACGGGTTATGCGGGTGATCTTGATGGCAATCACACGTCCTATGATGGCGTTGATCAGAACCGATGCCACTCCGATTATCGCAAGGATGACGCTGTAACTGACCATTATGCCCAGATAGAGGATCATCATGACTATCTGGAGCACAAGAGGCCCGAATATGGTCACCAGTTTTCCTGCGACCTCCACGTTGAGCTTCTTGCGGAAGCTGATGTCTCCCGTGAGCCTGCTGGAGAAGAAGCTAAGGGGCATCTTCAGCACATGCCACATGTATGAGGTGCTGCTCACAACGGAGATCTTGCCGTTGATGCGGTTCATGTAGTAGGCCTTGATCGCCTGTACTATCAGGTCAATTATGGTCAATGCGCTCAACAGGTACAGGAACGGTTTCTCCCAGCTCTTGTATTCTCCGGTCATGAGCCTGTCGACGAACAGCCTGGACATTCCCTGGCGGAAAATCGTGAGCATGCTGATGAGGAATGTGGTCAGAAGCACGAAGAATAGGGCAGCCGACATGTGGTTCAGGCGCTCCTTGATGAACTCCGACAGTGTCTTCCTGTGTCCCTCAGGCTTGAAGGACTCGGACGGACTGAAGAAGATGCAGAAGCCTGTGTATCTCTCCTCAAAGGCCTTCTTCGAGATCCTGTAGTCTCCCTTCTTCGGGTCGTTGATGTAGACGTCGCCTTTCTTCACGCCCTTGACGACAAGGAAGTGCGTGTACTGCCAGTGGACTATGCAGGGGAAGCTGGCTTTCTGGAAGAACTCGTCTGACTTGATCTTCTGTACGTCGGCGTTGAGTCCGTAGCTCTGGGCCGCCTTTGCGATATGGTATGCGTTTGCTCCGTCCCTGCATGGGCCCACGTCTTCCTTGACCTTGCCGCCGGCAAGCCATTTGCCGTAATAACCGAGCACCATGGAGAGTGAGACTGCGCCGCTCTCCTGGTTCTCATACTGCATGATCACAGGGACATCCGCGATTCCGCTTGTGACAGGCTTTGGGATTGCTTGTTTCTTGCTCATTGTTACTTTCTTCCTCCGAACAGGAAACTGAACGGCTTGATGCGCTCAACGATTATGGTTGCCCCGTATGATCCGTCATATCCGGTAAGCCCACGGTCGACCGAGATCACCTTCTGGTCTTCGGAAAGTCCTGCAAGCGAGAGCTGATACTCGTCAAGGACATCACCTGCGCGCTGTGAGTTGTCGCTCTCATGCACATCACCTATGATGAAGGTCTTGTCTTCGATGACAAGCTCGTTGTCGTCCTTGATCTTCGAGACCTGGTCCTCCGGGATGTACAGGCTGACTGTGCCCTCATGTCCAACGGCCACGGCCTTGACGCTGACCGTGAGTCTTCCGAAGAAGCCCCAGACGACCATGCCAATGACAAATACGAAGAATGCCCCGAGCACCAGCCAGATGCTGACTGTTGTGAGGCGGATGTACTGGTTCAGGTCTCCGGGCTGGAGGTTCTGCTTTTTCTCTCTTGTGTTTGTTTTCTCGCTCATCTTGTTTCCGGACGGGGAGACTGATGGATTTTTTAAGGCATCTCCCTTTTCTGTGATGATATATTTTTTTATTCATGCTCTCAAGATGAATCTATATATACAGGGTGCATTATTGGGCCGAATCAACTTGAGGTTGAGCGTATATACAACCAATGGTATGATAAAGACAACCAACGGTACGTTCACTATCGGCATGATTAAGGCTAGCTTTTAGTCAGGAGGTTCGGAAATGACAGAGACTTTCGGACAGAGATTTTCAAGGTTAAGGAAAAACAAGGGTTACACGCAGGATGACATAGCCAACAAGGTCAATGTCAGCTCACAGGCAGTATCTAAGTGGGAGAATGACATCAACATGCCGGATGTGGGCATTCTGCTGAATCTGGGCGATCTTCTTGGCGTGAGCACTGATGAGCTTCTGGGCAAGGAGAATCCGGTTCCCGCAAAGTATGAGCCTGAGACAGTGCAGAAGGACATGAACAGGCTCATGCTCAGGATTATTGTGGATTCCAAAGAAGGTGACAAGGTTCGCGTCAATCTTCCCCTTCAGATAGTGAAGATAGCCATTGACGCAGGCGTGTCTCCGTCGGTGAGCATCGGCGGTCAGGGCAAGGTCGCGGACGCCATGTCCTCCATTGACTGGAAGCAGGTCTATTCTTTGGTCGAGCAGGGCCTTCTGGGTGAGATTGTCACTGTTGACTCAGCAGACGGAGACCATGTGAGGATTGTCGTTGAATGAGAATCAGTGTCGTTGCACCACGTGAGGACTCGGACAAGCGCTTCAGGCTGTTTCTTCCTGTACCGCTCGGAATCGCCGGATGGAGTTTCATCTGGCGTTTCCTTCCGGAGCAGAGCAGGATGTACGCGCCCATTGCGAAAGAGCTTGTCAGGGCCCTCAGGCAGTATAAGCGTGAGAACGGGTCCTGGAACCTTGTGGAGGTAAGCACCACGGACGGGACCCGGATCAGTATCAGGGTCTGACTTACTTCCTCTTCCTGCCGCAGAGTGCGGTGATCCCGTATCCTATCCCGTAGATCGCGAAGCCTCCGATGAAATAGTAGATCAGGAAGCAGAGGATGAAGAGCGGGTAGGGCTTGGGCTGCTTGAAGAAGATGCTCAGAAGCGGGAACTTGAACGTGCTGTTCGGGGCGATGTAGAAGAGATTCAGTGCAGTGCCCGGATTGGCATTGATCAGGATTATGTCCAGGATGATTGCGATTGCCACTGTGACAACCCAGAGAATGTAGCTGTAGATGAAGGTCTTGAAGCCCTCTTTTGAGAGAAGCCCATAGGAAATCATCGCGTAAACGCCGCTACAGACCATCAGGGCATGCCAGAGAATCGAGTGCAGTGAGATGGCGATATAAGAGGTTCCGATTACCGCAGCGGGCTTCACGAAGTAGAAGAATGCGGATGTGAAGCTCTGGAATGAAACGTAGCCTATGAATGCCTGCTTGAGCTTGCCGTCCTTCATGAAGTAGATGCATGGGAGAAGGTACATCGGGATTGAGCAGATCTGGAATGAGATCAGTGTCAGGTCCGCACCCTCGTTCACGGTGACCCTGAAAATGATCTTGAACGCCTCAAGCGCTATGAACACAAAGCCAAGGATTGTCATGACCTTGTCCCTGTTCCTGCCGGTTCCCTTGGCCTTGATTCCAAGTACGATTCCCAATGCAAGGAATGCAAGCATTGTTCCGATGGCCGCGAAATGTAAGGGGCCGTAGTAGGCCGGAGGTGTCTTCCACATGGTGTGCTCCTTATCTTTTCCTAACTAATGTTTTGACAAAAATCACAAAACTGTCAAGATAAATTTTCACTCGGGATGGGTGATTCACAATCCGATGCAGGTCAAAAGTTAGGTTTTCCCTGAGTTATATTCCCCAATATATCTTTAAGTAACACAAGAATTATTATATTCTTTGTCACATGGGCACATTAGCTAGGGAGCGGCTCGGTACCGAGCCGGTTAAGAGACTCATGTTCAGGATGGCGGCACCTTCGATTGTCGCCATGATCATGCAGGCTCTGTACAACATGATCGACTCGGTCTTCGTGGGCAAGATCAGCGCCGCGAGCCTCGCGGCGGTCACACTCGCGTTCCCTGTGACGATGTTCACGGGAGCCATATCCACGGGAATCGGTGTCGGAATCAACTCAAGCATCGCCAGAGGCCTTGGAGAGGGGGACCCGGACAGGCCGTCCAAGTCAGCCGCGAACGGACTGGCTCTGGGAGTGATCTCATTTGCCGTAATGTTCCTTTTCGGTATCTTCGGCGCAGGATGGTTCGTCAGGATGTACTCCACGGAGGAGCAGGTGATAGCTGACGGGATCATCTACATCAGGACCCTGTGCATGCTGTCATTCGGACAGATATTCACCCAGATATCGTTCTCCATACTTCAGGGGTCGGGGAACATGATCTTCCCTCTGTTCTCTCAGATAGCCGGAGCCGCGAGCGTGCTCATACTGGATCCGCTGCTGATACTGGTTTTCCATCTCGGTGTCAGGGGAGCCGCGCTGGCATCGGGCTGCGCACAGATAATATCTATGGCGGTCGGACTTTTCGGGGTGTTCGTGAAGAACAGGAAGAACCTGCCTGTGACACTCAGGTCCTTCAGGCCGGAGTGGAAGGTGATCAAGGACATCCTTGCCGTGGGAGTGCCGTCTGCGCTGACCCAGGCCACGACATCGATAGTGGGCGGCATAATCAACAAGGTCATCTCACGCTACGGCTCAGTGGCCATATCCGTGTACGGCGGCTACTCGAAGATAAGCACGTTCGGCGTCCTGCCGGTCTTCGGCGTCACAAGGGGAATGACCCCGATCCTGGGCTACAGCTACGGGGCAAAGAACCGTGACCGCTTCCTTCAGACCAGGAGGATCGCGATCTTCACCGCATTCTGCATCTCATCTCTTGCAGGGCTTTTCTTCGTGCTCCTGCCCGGTGTGGTCCTCAACATGATCAGCGCCACGGATGAGATGCGCAGGATCGGCATGACAGCCTACAGGATACTCGGGACATCGCTGTTCATCAGCGGAATCTCGATTGTCTGCTCACAGTGCTTCCCGCCGGCAAAGAGGTCCTACCTGACGATGATCTACTCGCTTTGCAGGCAGATCGGGCTGCTGCTTCCGATAATGCTGCTGCTCACGAGGCTCATGGGCATGACAGGTGTGTGGCTGTCATATGTCATCACCGATTACGTCGGATTCGGAATTGTAACCGCAATGAGCATCTGGTTCAGGAAGAAAGTGCTGGACACATGGCCCGCGGTTGTGGAGAATGATAATATAAGCAAAGAGACTACTGCTACAGAGGAGAGCGATAAATGAAATACAGGATTCTGATTACTCCGCTTTACGGAGTGAGCGCAGGCGGAAAGCTTCATTATTATTTCAACGAGAAAGGGGACAAGACATGCTACTGCGATGCTCTGCTCAGTGCAGAGGCAAGCTGCAAGTACGTGCTTGCCAACGACTCCATCGATGAGATAATCACATTCGGATCAAAGTCAACCTACGATCCTGAGGACGGACTGAAGTCTGTTGTGCTCAAGGAAGGAAGCACCTTCTACGCCACTGACATCAAGGACATGTCCACATACAGCCTGTTCCGCTACCGTCTGGCCGAGTACCTTGACGACATCAACGTAGAGGAGCAGGACATCCGTGAGCTTCTGACAGAGGAGCAGCAGAAGGCCGCCACAGCATTCGTCGACGGTTTCTTCAAGAAATACAACAAATCGGGCAACAACCGCTTCAACAGGTTCTTCGACCATCTCATGCAGGACTCCGAGCTCAGGAACAGGCTGATGGCCTCGATGAATGAGGAGATAGAGGACTTTGACTCTCATACGATGAACTACATGACCTGGATGTTCCAGTATCTGTACAACCAGATGAAGGACTCATCCAAGATGGAGATCCTTGAGAGCAACTCAAACGTCAAGATCCGCTTCGTGCCGGTGGGCTCGGATGCGATCGGCGCGTTCGTGGAGAACTTCACAAGGATCATGAAGGACTTCGGTGATCCTGATAATCCGGCCGATGTCGAGATCTACATGTGTATCCAGTCTGAGGATGCGTCAGACACATTCGTCATGATGAACATCATGAACCTGATCAAGGCCGTGCCTGAGTCCAACATCAGCATAGCCAAGATCATCACCACCACCAGGAATCCCGACGGAATTGTCAGCGAGATCTCAGATGACACCGAGAAGTTCGCGGTCACCGACCTGCTTGCGGGAATAAGGGCATTCCTCAAGTACGGCAAGACAGACATGCTCCTGGACTACTGGAACTCAACAGGCCTTCATAACTCCGACATCCAGCGCCTGCTTTACGCCATGCGCAACATCGACACGGGAATCTCACTCTGTGACATCTCGGATATCGAGCGCGGAATCGACAGCCTCAGAGAACTCTTCAAGGAGAAGAAGGACCTCGGAGGATCATCATTTGCGGAGAAATTCTTCGGAATGATCGCTGAGAGCATCCGCCAGGACTACGGTCCGCTCCTCAAGAACGATGACGTCGAGTTCATCGACCTTGTCAGGTGGGCATACCGCAAGGGCTTCTGGCAGCAGACACTGACCATCATCGAGTCCAAGGCCCCGGATGACATCGTGGACAAGGGATTCTACTACTACAGCAACTCACCGTCATGCTCTGAAGTTGTCCTGAAGCATCTCGGACAGGCATATTATGACCTGAAGCCGTATGAGAAATGGAAGATCACGAACAGCGTCGAGCACTATTACATCAAGAACTACAGCGCCATCCACATGGCACGTAAGGGCGATCCCCGCTCAAGCCAGATGGAGGTCGCCAAGGGAAGGGTGATGGAGGTCGACAACAAGGAGATTGACGGCATTGTCGCGCATTCCATCTGCCCGGACAAGGATGCCCTGAGGAACCTCCTGTTCGCCTACTACTACATCGGAGTGGTGCGCAACAACACCAACCATGCGACGGAGGAGTTCGACGGATTCAGCTCCATCATGCAGGACTCTGATGTGGGTGAGAGGATGAACACCATCATCCAGTCCATAGAGTACTTCATCCACAGCTATGACGTCGTGGCTGATCTGGTGGCCCAGAGCGGCGAGGTGGCGGATGTGGACAAGATCACCGTGGACCAGATAATCGAGTACTCAAAGACCTTGAAGCCGAGGTTTGATAACAGATATCATAGAAGATAAAGATTACATAAAGGAGTGAAAAATGGATCTTAAGCTTAAGGACAAAGTTGTTCTCGTGACAGGTGGAACGGGTGGCATCGGAACAGCTATCGTGAAGGGTTTTCTGGCAGAGGGAGCAAAGGTTGCTTTCTCCTCAACAAGCCAGGCGAAGATTGATGCGCTCATCCCGCAGCTCGGTGCCGGTGCAGGCAAGGTCGCAGGCTTTGTTGCCGACATGAACAACGAAGAGGACATCAAGAACTTTGTCGAGAACGCAAAGGCTCATTTCGGAACAATCGACATAGTCGTGCCGAACGCAGGTTACGAGGGAAAGGCTCATCCTGTCCAGGACATGGAGCTCGGTCTCTTCGAGCAGGTCTACATGCTCAACGTGTTCTCAGTCATGCTCACAATGAAGTATGCAGTTCCGACTCTCATTGAGAAAAAGTCAGGTGCCATTGTCGTGGTTGCCTCTGCTGCAGCTTATGAGCCAACAGCCGGCAACAGCGCATATGTCTCATCCAAGTATGCTGTCTCAGGTCTGACAAAGTGTGTCGCACTTGAGCTCGGACCACTTGGAATCAACGTCAACTACGTCTGCCCGGGTCCTGTGGATACTCCGATGATGGTCCGTATCGAGAAGGATTTCTTCCCGCAGCTCTCACATGCCGAGGCAATGGCAGCTCTTGCCGGTGCCTATGCAATGGACAAGCGCTATGCAAAGCCGGAAGAGGTCGCAAACGCAGTTCTGTATCTTGCCTCAGAGGTCTCAGCCCACACAGCAGGTATGGGAATGCATGTCGACTCAAAGGTCGGTCCGACAAGCTGAGTAAAAGCTCAAAGGATAAGAAAATGCCCTGCGGGATAGCTCCTGTCAGGGCATTGTTTTTTGTCTCGGGGATTCTCAGATGAGCTTCTCGAGCTGGTCGAGCAGGTTCGCGAACTTGCGCGCTGCGGCATCGACAGGCTCCTGGGTTGACATGTCGACTCCGGCTCCCTTGAGGGTCTGGATCGGGAACTTGGATCCGCCGGACTTCAGGAAGCCCAGATAATCCTCAAGCTCCTTCTTTCCTCCGTTGAGGACGCGCTCTGAGAGTGCGATCGCGGCTGAGATTCCGGTGGAGTACTTGTACACGTAATAGGCGTTGTAGAAGTGCGGGATCCTCAGGCCCTCGAGATCTGATGTCTCCTCGAACTTCATCTCAGGACCGAAGTAGGTCTCAAGAAGGCCCCTGTAGGTGCTTCTGAGAGTCGAGGCGGTAAGAGGCTGGCCCTGTTCCTGCTGGGTGTGGCACAGAAGCTCGAACTCTGCGAACATCGTCTGCCTGAACAGAGTGGCGATGATGTCATCGATCTGCTTGGCGATGATGTAGGTCTTCATCTCGGGGCTTTCTGCGTTGTCCGTGAGGTACTTTGCCACCAGCTGCTCGTTGAAGGTCGATGCGACCTCGGCCTCGAAGATGGTGTAGTCGTAGCAGAGGAACGGGTTGTTGCGCTTTGAGTAGTAGCTGTGCATGCTGTGGCCGCCCTCATGCGCGAGTGTGAAGACATCTCCCAACACGTCCTCCTTGTAGTTGAGGAGGATGTAGGGCGCTCCGATGAATCCGCCGCTGGAGAAGGCGCCGCTGCGCTTTCCCTTGTTCTCATAGCGGTCGACCCATCTGTCAGTGGTGATTCCCTTGTAGATTGTCCTGACGTAGTCCTCTCCTAGGGGCTTCAGGGCGTTCTTGACTATCTCGGCCGCCTCCTCATATGTCTTGTGGGTCTTGACCGAGCTCACAAGCGGGACGTAGACATCGTAGTGTCTGAGCTCATTCAGGCCCAGGACTCTCTTTCTGAGTGAGTAATATCTGTGAAGGGTTGGAAGTGCCTTGTGCACTGATTCAATCAGGCCGGTGTAGACGCTTCTCGGGACATCGTCGAGGAAGAGGGCGGCGTCAAGGGCATTGTCGAATCCACGCACACGTGCGTTGAAGATGTCCTGCTTGACTGATCCCTCGTAAAGGGTGGCGATTGTCTGCTCATGTGCCTTGTACGTGCCGTAGAACTGCTCGTAGGCGCGGCGTCTGACATCTCTGTCAGGATTGATCATGAACTGTGACCATGTGCTCTGGGAAAGCGGCTGTCCGTCAATCTTTCCGAAGTCCAGATCTGAATTGGTGAGCATTCCGAAAGCTTTCTGCGGGGTGCTCTGAAGCTCTAACTGCTTGGCAAGGATCTCCTCCTCCTTGGGGCTGAGGGTGTGCTCCTTCTGGCGCAGAGTCTTGTTCAGGTAAACGCGGCTGTCATCGAACTCCTTCTCCTGGATCCACTTGCTGAGGTTCTTGATCTCAAGGATCTCAGGATCCATGTAGCTGATTGCGGCCATCAGGTCTGTGTAGACCTGGGAGATGACGCCGATCTTCCTCTGGTTCTCCGGGTCGTTGTTCTCTGCCGCGAACTTGAGTGACGCATAGACATAGACCTGCTCTGCGAGCATGCTTGCGTCTGAGAGCCACTTCATGGCCTCAAGAAGGTTTGCAGGGTCTTTCCCGAGGGTTCCCTTGAACTTTCCGGCCTCGCCGATCTTCTTCTGAAGTTTCTTGAGGTCGGTCTCCCATGCCTCATCACATGGATAAAGGCTGCTGAGGTCCCATTTGTCGTTTTCCGCTACCTGACTTCTCAAAGGTATTTCTTTTGCCATAATCACTCCTTTATCAACTTGAGTATGCTTCTTGCGGCCTTGCCCCTGTGGCTGTAGAGGTTCTTGTCCCCGTCCGGCAGAAGGGCCATTGAGCAGCCTGCCTCGTTGCAGTGGAACACCGGATCATATCCGAACCCGCCTGTTCCGTTTGCCTCCTCATGCAGGATCCTTCCCGGTGCGTTCTCCACCGCGCAGTAGATCCTGTTCCTGTCCAGGATCATGACAATCGCGCAGACAAAGACAGCCTTTCGGTCCTGCTCGGGTTTTCCCTCCAGCATCCTGATCAGGAGCTGGTTCTTCTCATGTGCGCTGAGAAGGGGGCCGCCGTCCTCTGATCCGAAGCGTGCAGTCCTGACTCCCAGGAGGCCTGGCAGGGCAGGGACGATCAGGCCGGAGTCATCGGCCATGACCGGAATTCCGAGGCTCTCTGCCTTGTCATAGAGGGCGTTTGCCTTGATCAGTGCGTTGTCAAGGAAGGTCTCTCCGTTCTCCTCACAGTCGAAACTCAGTCCCAGGTCTGACGGAAGCAGGACTTCGTAGTCTGAGAACAGCTGGCTGAACTCATGCCTTTTATGCTCGTTGGAGCTTGCAAGAAGTATCTTTCTGATTTGTGCCATGTCTTGAGGATAGTCCATTTAAGGTTGAAAGTCTATGCTATGCCGATGCCTCGTGAGGAAAAGCGGATCTGCTTTTGGGGCTTTGGGATCATTGTGATGTTGAACTGCTCAAAAGGCTCAAAGCGTTTCGGAACAGCCTCTCTCAATACTGCTTCAGGAAGCATCATTATGCTTCTGAGGTTCGGGGAAACATCCTCCTGTCCTTCCTCATCCAATAACATCCTGAGGATCTTCTTGGAGCGGTGGACAGACACTGTGACGTAGGAGGTCTCAACACCGAGGATCTCCGCTATCATCTGATGCTGGATGTTCATCTTCTTGTGGCTGATGCTGTTGTTTATGTTTTCCAGGCGCTTGCTCTGGTATTTGAGCTTGCTCTTTATCCTCTCCGGCCAGAGTGTGTACCTGAGATGGGACTTGAGCTCTATGGTGCGCATCATGATGTAGTTACGCCTGCCTTTCATGTAGTCCACGCCGGATCTCTTGAGGTTCGGCCCATCGGTAAGGCCGCAGAGATAGTCCGCTATGGCTGTTGTCTGTGCCCTGTCAATGTTCAGGAGCCTGCAGAAGTTGTCCACAATCTCAGAAGTGACGTAGGGCAGCAACGTGCAAAGGAAAATGAAAAGATGTCTCTGTCTTGTCGGGTTGGTCCAGCAGATGTACTGCAATCTGCTTGTGGCGGTCCTGCGGAAGGCGCTTTCAGCCTCATCCTGTTCTCCGAGGACGATGTCCTCAGGTCCTGGGTATTCCGGATCTATCGGAATGAGGCTGTTGATGAAATGGGAGCTGAAGCATTTTGTCCTTCTCTCATAGGCCAGATAGCTTAATGCCCTGTTCTCCATGTTGTGCTTGAGAAAAGGCATCACGGATTCCCTTTTGGGGTCAAATGAGTCAATCATGGTCCTGAGGCTGCCTTCCACATAGAGCACAAAGCCGGACATCTCCTCTGCTGAGAGGATTGATCTGACCGAGCTCATGAAGTATATCTCGACAATCAGAAGGTCCCTGAGCTTTGAGTACTGCTCTTTCACGCACTGCGCGTCAGGACCGAATTCCTCTGAGAGCCTGAGATAGGTTCTGGCATGATGAAGCAACAGCTCCTCTGAATTCATTATCCGCTCCTGTATGTAATCTTAGGGTAGCAGATAAAAAACGGGCAGGTAAGTGAGCTTTTGACAGTCAGGACCGTGTGAACCTGAGTTTTTTCTGTTGTTTTTGAAAATGCGGGCTGATTTTTAAGTAATTCTATTTCAGAAAATAAAATGTTTTTTGTAAATAAAAAGGGGACTGCTTTCGCAATCCCCCGTTTCACTTTTAACAGACTTCAGAGATCGATGTCATCAAGTGCGACATCAATGTCCTCTGTGGCGTCTCCACCGATGGCGGAGAACTGCTCGGCGATTTCAAGATCGGCAACATTAAGATCGAGGTTATCCAATCCAACCTCATTGAGACTGTCAAGGGATGTGGCGATGCTCTGTGCGATGCGTGCCTCGTCTTCCTTGTAGTTGTCAACATATGACTGGAGTTCCTCGTTGTGACCGGTTATGAGTTTGATGTCTCTTCTAAGAGCGTCGTTCTCAGCTCTCAGCTTCTTCATGTAAGCTGCTGCCTTCTTTACTCTCTCTTCCAGAAGTAACATGTTTTCATAAACTGTCATGGCTAACCCCCTTTCTTAATGTTAAGCCCTTTTCGCTCAAGCCTCAAGTGCTTTTTTTGCTGTTGCAACCAAAGCGCTGAAAGATGCCTTGTCCTCGATTGCCATGTTGGACAGTGCCTTTCTGTTAAGCTCGATGTTCGAGATCTTCAGAGCGTGCATGAACTGTGAGTAGGAAAGACCCTCAGCCCTGACTGCGGCAGAGATTCTGGCGATCCAGAGCTTTCTGAAATCTCTCTTCTTCTCTTTTCTTCCGCGGTAGGCATAGGCTCCAGCCTTTGCCACAGCATCCTTTGCAACACGGTTATTGGTGCTTCTGCGTCCGTAATAACCCTTTGCAAGCTCCATGATTTTCTTGCGTCTGTCTTTGTGTTTGGTTCCGTCTACTGCTCTTGGCATAATTCACACCCTCCCATCTCAAGCATAAGGAAGCATAACTTTTGCTTTCTTTGCTTCTACGTCGGAAAGAATACCAGTTGCACGGAGAGTTCTCTTGCGCTTGGTTGTCTTCTTGGTGAGAATATGGCGAAGTCCCTGTTTCTTGAACCTGACCTTGCCAGTACCGGTGACCCTGTACCGCTTTGCTGCGGCCTTTCTTGTTTTCATCTTAGGCATGTGTTACCTCGTTTTAAGCGCCCTGAGGAACAAGAACCCTCAGTAGCTGCCGTATCTGGAACTAAGTTCCGTTAATCCCCAACGGGAATTATTTGACCTGTTGTTTCTTTGTCGCACCCTTGACCGGGGAGAGGAGCATTGACATGTTTCTTCCCTCCATGACCGGCTGAGTATCAACATTGTATGATATCTCTTTTTCGGTTAAGAGTTCAAGTATCTTATATAATACGTCTCTTCCGAGTTCGGTGTGTGCCAGCTCTCTTCCGTGGAAGCGGATTGTGACCTTGCACTTGTCACCGCCTGCGAGGAACTCGGCTATTGCCTTGGACTTGACCTCAAGGTCGTGTGTGTCGATCTTGGGCTGCATCCTGATCTCGCGCATCTTGACGATGGTCTGGTTCTTCTTGGCTTCCTTGAGCTTCTTCTCCTGCTCATAGCGGTACTTGCCGTAGTCGATGATCTTGCATACGGGGGGATTCGCGTTAGGGGAAATCTCCACAAGGTCAAGCCCTGCGTCCTCTGCCAGCGCAAGAGCGTCGAAATAATTCATGACGCCTCTCTTGTCTCCGTTCTCATCAATCAGGAAAACCTCTTTAGCACGGATCTGTCTGTTGATCCTAAGTTCCTTAGTAGCCAAGCTCACCTCTTTTCAGTCAGATAAAGAATCCGCCGGACAAAAACGTCCAGCGGTTGAAAATATATCATTGAATGATGTTCACTGTCAAATATATTAAGGTGGGAAAAGGCCTTATATTACGCTTCCAGGCCCTTTTTCCTGAAAATGTGGACCATTATCCAGGTGCTCACCTTGGTGTAGGTTCTCTGCACGCCCTCAAACCTGCTGGCTATGGCGTTTCCGAGCTCTGCGAACACAATGCCTCCGGCAATGTCCACCAGGACATGCTGGCGGGTGGCGATGGTGGAGAAGAAGACCGCAAAGGCCATGAGGCATGCGAAGATCCTCCAGGCCAGCGGGAACTCCTTCTTGCCCCTGACGCCTATGTAGCAGAACCAGCTCACCATGCAGTGGATTGACGGGAAATAGTTGTCACACGGGTCAATGGCGTACAGGTTCCTGTACAGGACGTCCCAGAATGAGTTCCCGGTGATCTCAGGCCTGATGTCCGCCGTGGTGGGGAAGACAAGGAACATGATCATCACAAGGATCTTGGGCACCGCGACTGCGCTGAAGAACTGCTCGCTCTTCTGCCTGTCATCCTGCAGGGCTATGATGGCATAGCTGATCCCCCAGAACGCAAAGCATCCGAAATAGATGATCAGCGTCCATGGTATGAGCCTGAAGGTATGGTCCAGCGGAGTTGCTATGTCCCAGTGATGGAAGTACCTGGTGATGAGTCTTGTGTCCTGGTAGATGATCTGGTTACAGAGCAGTGCCAGGGCAACAGACATGAATACATATGGGAATTCTTTCTTTGTCAGTTTACGCATATCGCACGAAGTCTAAAAAAAAAGGCCGCTTTATTCAAGCGACCTTGTGCCTGTCTTCTGACTGATCAAGCCTTGCCTGCTGAACCAAGGACATCGATGTTCTTGTGCATGTACATCTGCTTGAGGGCCTCACGTGCCGGTCCCAGGTACTTTCTGGGATCGAACACTGCAGGCTGCTCTGCCAGGACCTTGCGGATCATGGCTGTCATGGCAAGTCTTCCGTCTGAGTCGATGTTGATCTTGCAGACTGCGCTCTTTGCTGCCTCTCTGAGCTGCTCCTCAGGGATTCCGACGCTGTCCTTGAGCTTTCCGCCGTACTCATTGATGATCTTGACGTACTGCTGCGGGACTGATGAGGATCCGTGGAGGACAATCGGGAAACCGGGAAGCTTCTTCTCAATCTCCTTGAGGATGTCGAAACGGAGCGGTGGCGGAACAAGGATTCCGTCAGCGTTTCTGGTGCACTGCTCAGCTGTGAACTTGAATGCGCCATGGCTTGTTCCGATTGAGATTGCCAGTGAGTCAACACCGGTCTTTGAGACAAAGTCAATGACCTCTGAAGGCTGTGTGTAGTGAGAGACCTCTGCCTGGACCTCATCCTCGATTCCGGCCAGGACTCCGAGCTCACCCTCGACTGTGACATCGAACTTGTGTGCGTACTCGACGACTTTCTTTGTCAGTGCGACGTTCTCCTCATAAGGAAGTGATGAACCGTCGATCATGACTGATGAGAAACCGTTGTCAATGCAGTCCTTGCATGTCTCGAATGAATCACCGTGGTCAAGATGAAGAACGATTGGGATATCACATCCGAGCTCGTGTGCATACTCTGTTGCACCCTTGGCCATGTTCCTCAGAAGGTTGATGTTTGCATAGTCTCTGGCACCCTTTGAAACCTGAAGGATGACAGGTGACTTTGTCTCGACACATGCCATGATGATTGCCTGCATCTGCTCCATGTTGTTGAAGTTGTATGCAGGAATTGCATATCCGCCTTTTACTGCCTTGGCGAACATATCTCTGGTGTTGACCAGACCCAGCTCTTTGTATGAAGTCATTTGGGTAATCTCCTATTACCTGCAATACTAATTATTTAAGTCATTAGCGTCAATAATTCTCGCTTGACGGAAGGATTCAAGGAGGCTAATCTTCAAGCCATGGACAAGAAGCGCAGGAAAGGGAAGGCAGCAATAATCATCATCTCGGTAATTGTCTTAGCCGCAGCAGCTGCAGCGGCAGTGTATTTCCTTGCGCTTGACAGTCTGACCATTGTGTCTGACTCTGCGTTCTCCCAGGTTGTCCCGGCGGGAACAATCGCAAGGCTCCGTGTGGCTTATGCCCTGAATGGTGTCAGGCTCAAGGTCCTGAGGCTCTCAGATGACTGCTTCCGATCAAGGGCTATCTTCTCCGAGACCCTGGGCAGGATAAGGTCCGACTATGTCGTGCTTGGCCCGCTTGCCGCAGCCTATGCCGTCCATTGTGAGCTTGATGTCTCCGATCTCCTGCCGTCTTCGGTGGTCCTTGCGATTCATGATCAGGAAGGCTCAATGCTGTTTGACGGAACTCTTGTCTCAGATGTCGGATCTGGCTGGATGAAGGCTGCGTCGGAGATCTCACGTGAGACATCAACGATGTCCCAGAATATAGGTCTTGTGTATGATAATGACTCAAAAGACATGGCAGAGGTAATCATATCATGCTTCCCGTCTGGTCATGTGACTGAGTTTGACAAGAGCTCTGCCGGCAGGCTTTTCGCCTCAACAACCATCGACCAGATGAACAGGCTGGGCATAGTGATCGCGATGTGTCCGTCCGTCAGTTCGTTCAATGACTTCTTCAGCTCGGACAGCTCCATATCCTGGGTCACCGATTACAGGCTTGCACTTGCCGTGCCGGAGAAGAACCTTTACGGCGTTGTGGTCCCCGACCTCTCGGCTCTCCTTGACACTGCCAAGTCAGTCGGGAAGGGTTCCCACACCATATCCGTCCTGGAGTACAGGTATGAGAAGAAGTGACGTCGTGCTTGACGAGGCATACTTTGACAGGATCTTCAGCGAGTTCCGGCAGGTCCTGGCTTCTCTGGGCAAGGTTCTTCCAGCAGTCTCCCTGGTTGCGGTGCAGAAGCAGGATCCGTTCTCGGTTCTGATCTCAACTGTGATCTCGCTCAGGACAAAGGACGATGTGACACTCAATGCCTCAAGGCGTCTTCTTGCAGAGGCACCCGATCCCCGGTCGATGCTACAGCTGTCAGAGGACCGCATAGCGGAGCTGATCTTTCCCGCTGGTTTCTACAGGCGCAAGGCAATGCAGATAAGGCAGATCTCGGAAATCCTTGTCATTGAATATGACGGCAATGTTCCCTCTGATGCCGGCCTTCTGATGCAGCTTCCCGGCGTGGGGATTAAGACTGCCAACCTGACGCTGAATCTGGGATTCGGCATTGACGCCATCTGCGTGGACTGCCATGTGCATCAGATCTCAAACCGTCTGGGCTGGATAGAGACAAAGACACCGGAGGAGAGCGAGAAGGCGCTTCAGCCTGTCATGCCAAGAAGATTCTGGATTCCGCTGAACGAGCTTCTTGTCTCATACGGGCAGGAGGTCTGCACAAGCGTCAGTCCCAAATGCTCCATGTGTCCGGAGAACCGCAGCTGCCCCAAGGTGGGGGTCACACGCTCGCGGTAAGCCTGTCGTAATTATCCTTTATAATAATAGCAAGATCCTCGGCATTCATTCCCAGAGTCTCTGCGGCACACTCATATGTGTGGATTATGAATGACGGGTTGTTGGACTGCCCCCTGAGCGGGACAGGCGCAAGGTAAGGGGAGTCTGTCTCAAGAAGAAGCCTGTCCAGGGGAACACGCCTTAGCATCTGTCTGAGATCCGTGTTCTTCTTGTATGTGAGATTTCCCGCAAAGCTTATGAAATAGCCTTTCTCCAAGGCTGCCTCAAGCACAACGGGGCTGCCGTCGAAGCAATGGATCACACCGCCTCTGTCCGGCCCAAGACGCCTGATCACATCCGCAGTCTCAGCATCCGCGTCCCTGTCATGGATCAGGACCCTCAGTCCCATCTCAGATGCCCATCTCATCTGGGTCTCAAATATCAGATGCTGCTTCTCATGCGTGCCGTAGTCCCAGTAGTAGTCAAGCCCGATCTCCCCGATGAACGATGCCTTATATCTTATGATGTTCTCCCTCAGGATCGCGAGTTCTGACTCTATCTGGCTTACGGACTTCACGCTTTGGTACTCGTATTCCGGCTCCACGGGTTTTGTCTCGCTGCGGCCTGCCTCCCAAGGGCCCATGGCACCTGAGAGGAGGATGGCAGGGTAGTCCTTCAGTAGTTCTCTTCTCTGCGGAAGGTCGTCATGGGTGCATCCGATGTCTATTCCTCCTGCAAAGCCGCCCTCAAAGAGCCTGTCATAAAGAGAAAAAACATCCATGCCCCTCTGGAGCATGGACTGTGTATGAAAATGTGAGTCTATGACGTTCCGGTATGTCATGTCAGGAGCTTTCTGTCCACTGCCTTGCCGTCGGCACCGAGAAGAACGGGCTTTGTCTTCTTTGTGACGGTGGACTCCTCAATGACGATCTTGGCAACATCGCTGTAGGACGGGACGTCATACATGATGTCCGTCATGATGGTCTCGACTATGCTTCTCAGGCCACGGGCACCGGTCTTCTGGTCAAATGCCGTCTGTGCGATGCTGTGGATGGCCTCCTTGGTGAACTCCAGCTCGACATTATCAAGCTTCATTGTGGCCTGATACTGCCTGATGATCGAGTTCTTGGGCTCTGTGAGGATTCTCTCAAGGTCCTCCACGTGAAGCTCGTTCAGGGCCACATGGATCGGAAGCCTTCCGATGAACTCGGGGATGAGGCCGAACTTGATCAGGTCATCAGGAAGCACATTGGAGTAGAGGGTGGCAAGATCCTTGTCCCTTGAGTCGCCGACGTTCTTTCCGAAACCCATGGAGGATGTGTCCATCCTCTTCTCGATTATCCTGTCAAGCCCGACGAATGCTCCGCCACAGATGAAGAGGATGTTGCGGGTGTCTATCTTGAGCATCTCCTGGTTGGGATGCTTTCTGCCGCCCTGAGGCGGGACGCTTGCCACAGTGCCCTCGATTATCTTGAGAAGCGCCTGCTGCACGCCCTCACCGGAGACATCACGTGTTATGGAGACGTTCTCTCCCTTCTTGGCTATCTTGTCCACCTCGTCCAGGAAGATGATTCCGTGCTCGGCTGCGGAGATGTCATCGTCTGCGGCCTGGATCAGCTTCAGGAGGATGTTCTCCACATCCTCACCGACATAACCGGCCTCTGTGATTGTCGTGGCATCGGCGATTGCGAACGGAACGCTGAGTCTTGTGGCAAGGGTTCTTGCTAGAAGAGTCTTACCTGTTCCTGTGGGACCCATCATCAGGATGTTGGACTTGTCCAGGGAGACATTCTCCTTGTCCTCGAGCTCTTTCTCGAACTTGACTCTCTTGTAATGGTTGTAGACCGCGACAGAGAGGATCTTCTTTGCCTGGTCCTGTCCAATCACGTACTGGTCAAGGTATTCCTTCAGCTCGTGCGGGGTGGGAAGCTTGTCCGGAAGGGTGCTTGCGGAGCCTGTCTTCTGGGTCTTGCTGTCATCGTCATAGAGTATTGACCTGCATTTCTCCACGCAGCTCTCGCAGATTGTCACGCCGCCCGGGCCTGTGACCATCCTGTTGGTGGAGCTGCCGCAGAATGAGCAGTACTTGTTGTTCTTTCCGAATGCCATTATTAGCCCTCGCGCCTGAGAATAGTATCGACAATGTGGTAGTCAACCGCATCCTGGGCAGTCATGAAGTGGTCTCTCTCGATGTCTGCGGCAATCTTGGCCGGATCCTGCTTGGTGTGCCTTGCAAGATAGTCGATTGAGAGCTTCTTCAGCCTGATGATCTCCTTGGCATGGATGCTGACATCAGAGGCCTGACCCTGGACACCGCCCCATGGCTGGTGGATCATGACCCTTGCTGACGGCAGGATGATCCTCTTGCCCTCGGCACCAGCGGCAAGGATCAGGGCCGCCATTGAGGCTGCCTGACCCATGCAGATGGTCGAGACATCCGGCCTGACGCACTGCATGGTGTCATAGATGGCAAGGCCTGCTGTGACACTTCCGCCAGGTGAGTTGATGTAAAGGCTGATGTCCTTCTTTGAGTCCTCTGATTCCAGGAACAGAAGCTGCGCAACCACAAGATCCGCCTTGGC
>JAEEGF011417978.1_pt1 | contig 24076 bp, 18 predicted proteins | sample 9134171 | NCBI WGS metagenome assembly JAEEGF01 (sample SAMN16246542, study PRJNA631951) | gut metagenome | biome: gut microbiome; feature: rumen; material: AP-attached | host: Bos | place: Iran: Karaj | collected 2018-10
TATCCGTAACCTTGGAGGTATCCCAGCTGCCGATTGGCTGGTTGAAGGAGTTTGCTTCACAGAACATGTATGACATATCCGTAACCTTGGAGGTATCCCAGCTGCCGATTGGCTGGTTGAAGGAGTTTGCTTCACAGAACATGTATGACATATCCGTAACCTTGGAGGTATCCCAGCTACCGATTGGCTGGTTGAAGGAGTCGGTACCGCTGAACATGTGTGACATATTCGTAACCTTGGACGTGTCCCAGCTGCCGATTGGCTGGTTGAAGGAGTCGGTACCGCTGAACATGTGTGACATATTTGTAACCTTGGAAGTCTCCCAGCTGCCGATTGGCTGGTTGAAGGATCTGGTACAGCAGAACATGTTAGACATATCTATAACCTTCGACGTATCCCAGCTACCGATTGACTGGTTGAAGGATCTGGCACAGCAGAACATGTCAGACATATCAGTAACGTTTGAAGTATCCCAGTTTCCAATTGGCTGATTGAATGATATGGCATTGCGGAACATACTCATCATATCCGTAACCTTCGATGTATCCCAGTTTCCAATTGACTGGTTGAAGGAGCTGGTACAGCAGAACATGTTAGACATATCTATAACCTTCGACGTATCCCAGCTACCGATTGGCTGGTTGAAGGATTTGGCCCCACAGAACATGCGTGACATATCTGTAACCTTGGAGGTATCCCAGCTACCGATTGGCTGATTGAAGGTGTCGGCACCGCAGAACAAGTCAGACATATCAGTAACGTTTGAAGTATTCCAGTTTCCAATAGGCTGATTGAATGATGTGGCATTGCAAAACATTCGATGCATATCAGTAACACCGGAGGTGTCTTTAATATTCACATACTCCAGCTTCTCAAAATCCTCAAATGCGCTAGCCAAAGAATGTACATTCTCACCAAGTTTTATCTCAAATTCAATTCGTTTTAAGGGCGTGATTTTATCGGCTCTCCAAAAAGGATTGATTCGCATCTGTTTTTTATGCCAAATTACTCCGTTATGCCAACTTAACCAATCATCTGCAGTTCCTTCATCTAACTTTTTGTTGGTAAATTCATAATTTATTGTCAGTGAATCAAGGTTGTTATCGATGATTTGCTGGATCAATTCGTCAGTGATGTCATCAGGAGAGTTTAAAATAGGATTTCTGTTCATGTTGATTTCTGTTTCGAAAGTTGAATATATGTATATTAATCAACTTAATTATAACAGTGAAAATAATATTTATATAGATATAATTCAAAAATTGTGATTTTTTTGTAAAATTTGACTTTTAATGTCGTAAAGCTTGTCAGCCAATGGGGAACTCTTTAGTTTTTCAGGGGGGAGCCCCTTATTATTTATGAAATATATATTGAACCTTTTATTTAAAATCAAAAATTCAAATTTTCTTACTGAGAAATTTGTCTAATATGAACTTGAGTAAAAAACAGAAACCGACTTAAAAAAACAGTTAGTTTTTTGGCTTTTTAATTGTGTTTATTATAATACAATATACACGCAATTAAAGGAGAGAGTTATGCCGTCAATTCCTTCAGGAGAAATTAAAACTGTTATAGTTCATGTCCGTCAGAAGAACGGAGATATCTACGTTCTGGAAAGAAAAATCAAATATGATCCGGAGAAAAAATACAACAAAATACTAAGTGCAAAACTACTCTCTAAAATTCCCAAGGGCTCTGAAATTCCTGTGCCAACACGTGTAAAAAGAAAGAAATCAGATGCAAATGAGGCTGATAGTAAAATTGTAAATGCCGAAAGAACACGTATCGGAATGATGGATATCATAGAACACGTCGGACAGGTTTCCGGTATAGATGATGCTGTCTATGGTTCGACTGATTATGGAACAGCACAGAAGATTATTTCACTTGCAAGGTATCTTCTTGCCTCCAATGGACAGACTCTTCCTGGAATACGAACCTGGCAGTACAATCATCCGTTACCGTATGAGGATGGAATAACAGAGGATGTTTACCATAATCTGTTTAAACAGATAGGTATGGACGAATCACTTCAGCAGGAATTTTTTACCAGACGTTGTGAATCTCTGTCAGAAAATGATGCTCTTGCATATGATTCATCCACCATATCGACCTACTCAAATAATCAGAGTGATGCAAGGTTTGGTTTTAACAAGGCTCATGACGGTTTAAAAACAATAAAACTGCTGACACTGTATTCCATTAACAGCAGGCAGCCCGTAGCTTTTACCAAACAGCCGGGAAATCTTCCCGATGTTACTTCGGTGGTTAACGCATTAAAACAGCTGACAGCACTGGGAATAAAGACCAGAGAAATAATAACAGATAACGGATACTATTCGGAAAGTAATATTTCAGAGATGCTTCAGGCCGGTTTTGATTTTATTACACTCGCAAAGACCAGTATCAAATGGATAAGACCTGAGATAGACAAAAACACCGATGCTCTGCATCAGTTCAGTAGCGTATGCCCGTTTGATCCGTCAATAAACGGAATAGTTGTTCCTGTTAAACACGATTTTGTAAAGGTACATAAATATGCCAGTCAAAAGAAAGGACTGAAGAAGGGAGATACTGAGAGCTTTACCAGGAAGATTTACATTCACATATATTTCAGTCAGACCAGACACAATCAGGCCAATGTCGATTTTAACGAAGAACTGCTTGAATTGAAAAGGTCACTGGAAGAAGGAACACCTATCGAGGAACTGTCACCATCAGCTCAGGAAAAAGCCACAAAATACTTTAAGATAAAAAAATGGGGCAGCAAGCTGACTGTTATTCCCGATAATGAGGCTATCAGTGAAGCTAATAAGTATCAGGGATACTTTGTACTTATATCCAACCGGGAGAAAAATCCCTTTGAATGTTTAAGTAAATACCGCAAACGCGAGACTATAGAGTCGTTCTTCCGGGCAGAAAAACAGCAGGCAGACGGTTCAAGAGCTCGTGTATGGGGTTCGGATACTCTGCGCGGAAGAATGTTTGTGCAGTTTGTAGCACTGTGTTATTACGAATATTATTGCGAGCTTATCCGAAAGTTAAAACTGGAACTTGATAAAGATATTCATGAAGGTCAGTTAAGTAGTAATGAGCTTGCTGTTACCAAACGCCTGAAATCATGGGTAAATAACACCCCGATATACCTGCAGCTACAGTGGTTTGATACAGTAGAAAGTGTCAAAATTTCAACCAAACTTAGGACATACAGGTGGAGTACAGAAGTCACAGCATGTGACTCACTGTATCTCAAAAAAATTGGAGTCAGAAATGACTAGAATTGTAGAGTGTATGTTATACGACTTTTAGGTTGAAGAAATTTGCGGGGGATTTTTACGAAGATTTAAATGAATGACATCACCATCAGGTTTTCTGTCAGCGAGTCCGCTCTGAAGGTTTTGTGCTAAACAGAACAGCCTAAAGGATGATGGTTATGAATGACGCTGTATTCTAATCTTCTGCCATGGGGAGATTTTCTTTAATGTTCCTGAGCCTTGTTTCCGCAGTCATCTACGACTGGATATGAATCCAGGATCCAGTTCTGAAATACTGTCAGGTTATGCAGGATGTCTGTCATCTATGTTCTGCTCAGGATAGAGTTTCTTAAAAGCATCTGTGGAAATCCATATTGCGGGACGAATTGGATACTTTGTATTAACATGACATCCGGCACCGCTGTGACGCAGCCCGTCTGCACTGATACTGCAGACGGTTAAAAAATAGTCACGCGTGCGCACACCCCATCTGCAGAATCCGTCCGTAGAACACCATGCTGCCGCTCCATTTTGTAAGGCATACGGCGTAGCAGAACATCTGCCTAAAGGACTGTCTTGAAAATACAGGTATGCTTCAAGTTCGCTAAGTAGGAATATCCTGTCTTCTGCAACTTCATCGGATTCGGATTCATACAGACGGATATTGATTTTTTTATCAGGCTTTCCACCTGCAATAATCACTTCCTGCTGCTTTTCAGTGAAAGCAATGTTAAGAAAATCATTGTTCAGCCACTTTCTCAACGTACAGTCTTTCCAGCCAATATTTTCTAATTCTTCGTTAAAAGGCTGACAGTCAAGTGCGTATCTCGATAACAGCAGAATCTTGTTTTCAGAATAATAGATGCCGTCCATAACCAGCCATTCAATCGGCTCTTTTTTTTGGGGGACCGACTGATGGTAATTACCAAAGGTTATATAGCTGGGATTGCCGATATTCATCATCGTCTCCGTCTTCTATGGGGGGCCGGTGTTAAACGAGAAAATTTATTGACACTAAAAACGAGTAAAAGTGGACACCATGAGATTATACCTATTTATCGTTTTCTTCCAGTAATTTTTCTTTTCTTGCAGACATAAGTCTATAGCTGTCACCGTTAATGGTAAGTACACAGCTGTGGTGAAGCAACCGGTCGGTCCAAAATAGCGGTAGCAGCGGTTGAATCACCAAGAATAAGTCTCCAGTCTTGAACAGGTCGGTTGCTGAGAACTGTTTTGGCGTTTTCTTAAAGTTTTCTTAGCCATGTCATTTTAGTTGTCATCAATAACCGGATATGAATCCAGGTCACGAAGTGGAGCAATGAAAAAGCTGTCACACTCACTCTTATGACACTCTATTTCATCACGTACGGGAGTGTCTGGAAAGAATTTGTCTATAATCTGCTTAATCTGAAACTGATTCAGTACCAGTGAGAAGTCAAAGTCGCGATATCCGCCTTCGTGGAAAAATTTTATGCGGAATCTGTATTCATCACGTAAGTAATAATTTCCATATCTACTTGCTCTTTGTACCATTATTCTTTCCACTCCGAGCTGTATTTCCTGAATATTGTTTTTTTCCACTGTGTGGAAATCACTTCCATCAAAAGTGTGCAGAAATTTTTCCCCGATTACCAGAGTATTGTATGAGTATACAAAGGCCTGACCTGACAGGTAGGAATAATTAATTTCATCACAGTGGTATTCACTGGTCTCACCACTCTCAAGCCATTTTCTGTAAGGACTGTTTGACATTACTATGAGTGCAGCAAAATATACTGCTTCAAAAACTGAAGTAATCATCCAGTAGTCTGTCTTGGATGAAAGACTAAACGAAAGAAAACCGGCACATAAAGGAATAAGAACTGCCGGAATATACCAGTCTCTTTTTATGATTCTAAGGATATATTTTGATGCCAGATCAGTTTTTAAACTTGTTGCGGAGATTTTGCGTGGAGGGTGTTTTACACGGTATTCTCTGCAGGCTTTTGTCCAGTAGGGGGTGGAAAAGTATTTTTTGCTGTATATATGACTCTTGAATTTTTTATAAATGTCATCGTCAATGCTTTCAATCAGAAAAGGGGCGGTTATCCATCTGATAAGAAGCAATGTTAAAGATGTGAAAAAGACCAATCTGAGGTAAGTATTGTTTTCATCCGTAATTGTCAATACTGCTATCAGCACTATACTCGGGATGTAGAGGAGGTATTTATTCCATTTATAGATTATTTTTTTTCTTTGTGTAATTGAAGCCATTTTTCTTATTCTTATAATTATTCTTATTTTTTTGTAAGGACAGATTGTGAGATGTTTTATATTTTAACAGCATACATGACCGTTTGGAATGATAATTGAAAGTCTGTCCGTTCACTGCCAAGGATATCCAGAACCAGGATTGTTTTAGTCCTGGAAACTATTTTTTAGAATGACCAAAAGATTCGATAATCAGCATGCTGTGAGGACTGGTCAGGTTTCTCATAGGCAAAGCAGTGTAACGAACAATTTTTCTGAGTAGCTGTCATAACTTTTACCTCTGGGTTTACCTTACGACGGAATACAAGGTGGATGTTGCTACATAAAAGTTGCTATATGTCCTGAATTTATCTTGATATAAAAAATATTCATCGTAAAAATTAGCAAAAAGTATGCTGACGAGTGACAGGGACTTTAAATATTACGGCTTATCATTAGATACCTTACCAAATCAACAAGGTGTTCACCATTATCATTACGGTATTTAGTTTTCCGTTAGATTAGAAGTTCTGTTGAAGCTTGCAAAGATACATTGGCAGAAACATTTATTTTTTTGAATCAGGAATGTATGCATAAACATGAATATAAATATAAATATAAATATAAATATAAAGAAAAAACAAAGAGCTTCTCTTTGAGAAGAAAGCAATTAATGACAGGCTTAAACTGATAATTTATCCGAATACAACAGCATCGCCGGATTTGAATCCGGCTATTCTACCTATATGATGGAAAACCTGAATATTCTATGGAACCAGAGTAAATAGGAATATTCCGAATTAGATAATCCGGAGTCTATAGAAATGTTCGATAGTATCTAAAAATTCAACAAAATTATGTGATACAGAAAAACTAGGATAAGTTCTGCATTAAAAATCCTCTTTACATACACCATCTGTTTTTTTGAATGTATATACTTCAAAAATGATAGATAGATTACAAAATAAACATAGTACAAACAAAAAATACACGTAGAAATATTTTTTAGTGTATACTGCGTGTAGTTTTTATTTGCAACAAGAGGTTTTATTATGTTTAGAAAATTAGGTTGGATATTTTGTGGTCTGCAGCCGGCGTACTATTTAAGACACTTTATTTTAATTTCTCCGCTGCCTTTATTCATTTTAACTCACACGCATTTGACTGATGTACATACTCATATGATTGTCTGGAGTCAGGTACAAGGGGTGGCCTTGATAACAGTCAGCTGGTTTCTTTATCCGTTTTCCAGATTTGTTTACGAATCAGTTGTTAACTGGATAATGGGAGACAATATTCTTATTGCTAATGCTCTGATTTGGCTGATTGCAAAGCTTTTTACCATGGCTCTGTGTTTTTCGTTTGCTATCTTTTTAGCTCCGATTGCCTGGATTTACATCTTCTGGTATTTCAAGTTCGGTGACGGTAAATGCGATTTTAACGGAGACTTGCAGGATCGAGACGGAATTATTACTGTTGAAAGTGATGATTAGTTTTTTCGAAAGGAACAATAAATGATTAAAAGTCAGGATGTAGGAATCAAAATCAGGGAAGGCAGGCCTTTAGGCTTTCCTTCGGCTGATGAACTTATTGAATATTCAGAGAGCGGAGAAGATAAGAAAAACGCTCTGGAATACGAAAAGGCTTATATTGCCTTGATTGAGCAGGTAAAGGATAAATCTCATGAAGAACAGGTGAAATTCCTTGTGTCTCACATGAACGAATTAAGGGGAATGATTGACTTGTTTTCTTTTTGCAGGGATGAAGAGCTATTTCCTAAATCATCGCTGGTTACAGAACCTACTGTAAATGATGAAGTTCTTGCAAATGTGATGATTTACCGTTACGAGAATAAGATCAGTATTCTTGAAGATGAGTACTGTGAAAAAACAGAAGATTATGCTCGTGAAATCAGAAGTAGTATCTATAAAAGACGTTCAAAAGAAAAGAGAAAAGCATTAGATAAGTTAAAGAAAGAACATCCTGAACAGTACCAAGCTATGTTAGAAAAAGATTTTCGTTTTGCAGAAGAACTAGCGAAAGGGCTTGAACGTTTAAATAAAAAAATTAGTGAAGAATTTACCACTGAAGAATTGTTGAATTACAATGGCGATACTTTTGGTGATTATTATAACGATAAGGATGAATAAATGTGCAGGTGTTTGTTCTTGACGTAGTAGCAATGGATAAATATATAGTTAAAAATAAGAATATTGATTTTTACGCTTAAAAAGTCTTGGATTATGCGTTGAAGTATCAGGTTAGGTAGGGCAATAGATAATATATCATCGACTGTACATGGAGATAAAAAATGATTTCCCGTAAACAATTATCCAAGAATTTGTATAAATTAACTAAGAAAGAGTTTCCTGAGATATTTTTGAATGAAACTGATGACGATAATACTGAGGTTGATTCTTTAGGATGGTGGTCTTCAATAGACGAGGCAATAGAATATTGTGAAAGTGGTGAAAACAAAAGAAATGCATTGGAATATGAAAAGGCTTATATTGCTCTGATTGAACAGGTTAAAGATAAAACTCGCGATGAGAAAGTATCTTTCCTGATGTCTCATATGGATGAATTGAGAGGCATGGTCACATTGTTTTCTTATACTCGTGATGACAGCAGAATAGATGATGATGAACTTCTTGCAAATCTGATGCTATACAGATATGAGAATAAAATCAGTATTATAGATGATCATGACTTGGAATTAACCAAGGATTATATATCAGAGACAGAATCCAAAATATCCCATAGGCGAGCTATTGAAAAAATTGAAGCTGAAGAAAGATTCAAGAAAGAGCATCCAGAAGAATATAAAAAAATGCAAGATGAGGAACGGCAAAGAATGAATCGCCTAACTGAAAAATTGGGGCAGGATGCGGAACGATTGAAGCAGATATTAGATAAAAGACGAAAAGAAAGATTAAATAGTAAAAATTAAATGCTTTATCTATCGATAAGGGGAGAGTTAACGTATTTACTCTCCCGGATACTAAGATAATTTTTCCACCTTATTCTTTATACGTAGGAACCGGCTTGTGATTGTTTAGTTTTTGACTGAGTTCAGATTGATAGCCGTCAATAAATTCTTCTTTTTTCATGTACTCTTCCATGATGATTGGACCGCGTCCGTCATATTCAAATCCCTGATTTGACAAAATGAAATGACCTCCATCGATGTGAAAGAGTAAATCGTAGTGTTCGGTATAGGTTACCACCCGGCCGTTGCCTCTGGTTACATCATGTGAATATTCAAAATTAACCACAAATTCGGTGAGCTGGATATCCTTTATGGTGTATTCTGTTGTTATAGGCTTTTCCTCTACATTAACTATCTCCACCTGATTCCCTTTAAAATGCAGTTCGGCACGAGGGATTTCTTTATTGTATATCGAAGTTACCACCCAGTTTCCTTCTAGAAGATCGTTATAGTGTGAAGCATACAGTGCAGGTGAAAAGAGGCTCATTATAGTTGCGATAATAATTGCCGGTCTGTTCATTCCGTTATCCTCTGATTGCTGAAAAAAGCACCAAAACCTACAGTATGTAATTTTAGCAGTTTATAAACGTATTTTGGGGCGGTTAAAACTCTTGTGTTACAGTCTGCACAAATTTCAGATTAGCTAAGTTAATAATTATGGTATAACCAAAATGCTGTACAGTGATGAAGAGACCGAATCCGCACCTGAATTTAAAACAGTCACGAATAAAAAAAACTCTTCTTCCTCTAACTGTGCCGGTAGCATCTGGTGACGTTCTTCCCGTGGAATGGTGAACCATATAAATATCTTTCAGTAATCTGAAATATGAAATTCAGCCGGTTATTCCGGAGTGATTATATTGATTGAAAAAGTTTTTGACATCAGTTGAATTAAATAAATCTTAAAAGTAATATACTGCACCGGCATATTCAGGCTTTTACTGAACTTGAATATAAACAGATAATTTGAAATTGAACATGCATGTTTTTTAATTTTCCATACGAATTATTCTTATGATTAAAAATTTTTTTATTTTTCTTTTTAATGCCAACGAAAAACATCCATGGATATACTGGCTGGTCTTTATGCTGCTTACAGGTCCTCTGTCGTTTATCCTGATGTTCAGTTCGGACTACGTGTATCCTAATCATACCTCCGTGTTCTACGTAAATGACTACAGTCATGTTCTCACAGAGTCTTCTGAAAGGTATATTGCTGAACAGGCCAGAATTCTTGACGATAAAACCAAAGCCCAGGTTGTGGTGGTTACTGTTCCTGATACCAGAGATGACTCTTTAGAACAATACTCGTTGAAACTGGCCAATCAATGGGGCATAGGCGATAAGGATCTGGACAACGGTATCCTGATTCTTTTTACCACTGCTCCTGATAACAAACATGTCAGACTTGAGGTAGGCAAGGGGCTTGAAGGTGGAATACCTGATGCCAAAGCAGGAAGAATACTCGATGACTATGCCGTAGAACCTAAGAAAAAAGGTGAATGGAACAAGGCTGCAGTAAATACATTTGTGGCTGTACTTAGCGAGCTTTATAAAATATATGATATCAATCCTGGCGACAATTTAAAGTTTATTACCGATGAAGTCCCGGCAGAAGCTGATAAAGTAACCATGGCTGATGCCCCTTTTGAAAAATCAGGTTCAGCCAATGAGGAGGACAAGGCCGGCTGGGAAGGGAACGCTATTTTTGTGCTGGTTACTTTATTGATTAACTCTTTCGGTTATCTGATTTTTATCTGTATTATTGCTACCATTGTTGAGTCCGTATCACCTGAAACTTATCGTGGCTCCAGCTTTGCCAAGAGAGATAAAGAGTACGGAGGAAGAAGTTCCTCAGGAAGTTCAGGACACAGATACAGAAGCAGCGGTGGCGGTCATCACCGGAGTGGCGGCGGAGGACACTTCGGAGGTGGCGGTGCTTCCCGTTAAAATGCCGGAGAGGTGGTATTTCCATCCTGAATACAAGTACTTAGCGGGGATATATTAACCTTACAGATAAATCTTAAAAGAAGGCCGGGAGCTTAAGCTTCCGGCCTTCTTACTTAACAGTGATTATAACAGCGGTTCTTTTTAAGATGCTATATTCTGCCAGATCCTGTCAGGGCACCTGTTTTTTTTTATTGTTTTAATTCATCTTGTCTCCATTTTTTCAGCCGTTATGTCAGCTACTCGTTCTGCATTTCTGAACAGCTGAAAAATAAAAAATGCTGATTTATTTCATTATGGATTCATTGTAAAAAAAGACAGGCAGACGGGATAGTTTCCGGCTGCCTGTATCGAATTAAGCCTGTTTTTACTTTGGTCTATTTATCAAATTTACGATCTATGATGCGCTTATTACTGTTGAAGGTTTTAAAGTTAAAGCTTCCTGTAGAGGTGCTTGAGTCATAGAGATGTCCTAAATGGTAGAACGGACCTGTTGCCATCTCGCCGGTACTCTTTTTCAGGTTAAAGGTGGTATAGGCGTCACCGGAGCCTCCGTTAATGGCCTTTAGCCACAGGTAACCGTTGGAGAACCTCTTCTTGGTGTCATCACATTCTGTATTGGCAGTATCAACTGAATCCTTGCACAGTTTGTAGCTGATGGTACCGCTGGTATTGGTAAAATCAAGACTGTTGAGGTAGTTACCGCTGTCGTTTATGTAGAGTTCGCTGCAGTTGTCCGTGACCCCGTGCCAGCCGGTACCGTCATAGTGTCTGATAATCAGCGGAGTATACAGGGCGTTATTTTCAAAGCCTCCGTCTCTGGTACTGGTTCCTGTTCCCACAATATTGTCCGCGGAGATACGTCCCATGTACAGAGTATAGGAATTCAGGGTACGCAGTTTATCGGCATATATAACATGATCATCGTTCAGAGAAAGCTCTCCGACAAGATCTGTGTCCTGAGTAGTGGTAATGTTTGATGCTACGCAGTAATTTGATGATTCATCGCAGGTGAATGACAGTGAATCGCAGTCATTTTTATTATTGAAGGAGTAATCATTGTTATTGGCCAGACAGTTATTAATTCTACTGTAGAAAATAAAGGCCTCACTCCCTGTCTTGCGCCTGGTGGCACCTTCATTAAAGTTTGGAATATATACGGTGGTGTAGAACGGAATACCTTTGTTCTTGACAAAGGTGTCATATCCGGAGCAGTAGGATCTGTCTGCCGATACTGCTTTACACGGATTGTATTTCGGTTCTTCCGTATAGCCGGTAGAGCTTGCCACCATTGGAGCAACAAGCAGTATTCCGTCATAGTCTTTGTCTCTAACTTTTTTAACGATATAGAGACTGCTGTCGTATGAGGAAATTTTACCTCCGTTAACACCGTAAAGTCCCAGATACCCTGAGAAGGTGGCTCTCTGACTATAGTAGAACGGACAGCTTTCCACTCCTATCTGGCCGGCTATGTCATTTTTAAGAATGTTCAGATTACCGGATTTTACAAAATCGAAGCCGCTGATTTCACGGAATTTGTAATAATCATTAACAGAGTAGCTGTCACTGGCTATGGAGAGACTCTTAGGAATCACACTGAATACCGGACTGTAGACGTAGGAGCCTATGGTTGAGACTGTACGAGGCTTAATCGGCTGCTCTGATGAGAAGCTGTACCAGCCGCCGTTGGTAATCTGTACCTGCTGATCCGGTCCTCCCGTAAAACCTATATTGAGATAAGTGGCTTCGGCAGAACTGTCCGGGTTGTAAATTTTATACAGGGTAGACTGATCCTCCGGCAGGGTATTTCCTGAAAGACTGGTGCTCCACGTTTTTAACTTCGCAGGATCAATGGATACCCGGCTTAATGTGTTAGGTACGATACTCCTGGATTTCCCGGTGGCGGTAGGAACCTTGACAACCGGAGCCGTGTTACAGAGGTTTTTCAGACCGCTCTGGGTACCGCTTCCGGTACATCCGGAGTCAGGACAGGCCACACCGTAGCTGTTAAGATGATACGGGGCATTTACATACAGAGGTCTGTATTTATCAGTGACTACTCTGGTTCCGAAAGGATTGGCTGATTCATTGAAGTCATAGCATAGGACGTAAGGTATGGCCAGAAGATACTGATCCGGAGTTTCGCCTTCATTCAAAGGAACATCAATGGTATCGCTTACTGATTCATTCTTACCTGTCTTATAGTTAAAGACGGTTTTGGTAATGTTGAGAGTCAGCTGTACCGGATACAGCGTCCCTCTGTCAACGGTGGTCATGAATTTGAATTTAGGTACCAGTTCATGGGTAGAGGTATTGTAGGTGACCGGTATATTGGATACTGTCTGCTCGGCAAAGTTCTGTGCATGATCTTTTCCGCTGAAAAGAGTTGTTGTGCCGTTGGCGGTATCACTGATGATCGTCTCGGTGTTTCCTTTGAACTTTATGTTGACACTGTTGACTGCGGTAACTTCTGAGGCCAGGGTATCCGTGTAGAAAGACTGGGTGTTTACGGAGTTGACATAGTTCTCAATATCACTGGTCTCTGCCTCTACACACTCGGTAGAGGTGAATGAACATGAATTTTCAGCAAGGGCTGTATTGCTGGTTCCACAGAACACCAGAGTGTTTTCAGAAACAGGATTTACGTTATAGGTAACCACATCATTATTAGGGAAGGTGATGCTGTAGTTGTTACTGCTGTTTGCCGTGTAGTTATGTCCGTTGATTCTGACTGTGACATTACCTGACGGAGTATCACAGAACCCTCCCTGAGAGCATTCCTTGACTACCAGACTGACATTTTTGGCACATCCTGACAGCTGTTCCAGATAAATACGATAGTAGCTGTAGGTTATTTCTTCAGTAAAATGCTCCAGTTCGCAGCTCGGATCGCTGGTTCCCTTAAAGATATTCAGTTGCCATGTCTGTGACCACCAATTCCAAGAGCAACTAGTTTCTGATATTTCCAGTTCTCGCGCATTAATGCCTCCGGTAAAGCTGTTAGCATAGTCGAGAGTATATTTACCCGAGGTAAGAACGTAGGCTGATTTATACGAATTGGATGGAAAATAAGTGTTTGGCCTACTGGTAATGTCTACTTCTGTGACCAGAACTAGATTCGGCAGCGCAGTCGGAGAGGAAGAGTTCGATGTAAAGGACGCAGAGTTACCACTACTTTCGAAAACATACTTATTCAGGATGTTAATCATATTCTGTCTCAGGTATATCGTTTTTTTCCCGGTTAAGGGATTAATCTCTACGGATGATGAGTCAATGTAGTACTCAAAAATTTCATCACAGTTGGCTTTAGCTGTAGCAAGATTATCCTTTCTGAACTGTTCCTTAAGCGGATCGTCCGACTGTTCCACAAAATCCCTGAAGAACTGGGTGATATTATGTATTTTAGCAGCTTCCGTCCTTTGGGTTTCGTTATTGCTGTTTGTGGCATAGCAGAAGAAATTATTGGCTAAAACACTTTGTCCTATACTTGATGAGTTAAAGGTGTCTATCTTACAGGATTCATTGGTAGTGTTGTTCTGGTATATTTCAAAGTTGGTTGATGGTGAATCAATTTTGAAATTGAAAGAGCCTGCTTTATTACTGCTGATATCTGAGCAGTCCTCTATTTTGCTCCCAGTGCTATTTCCTGATACCTGATCCGCACCGTTATTTCCCTGAAAGGCAGCGGGAAAGCAGTTGGCAATAACATTGTTGTAGTATGAGCGCTGTGTGGCTGAAGGCATTTTGGTTCCGTGAATACTTTTATAGTCACGGCAGGTCTGCACCATTTCGTAAAGACTGTCATTACAGCTGGTGACGGTAAGCGCCATTGCTTCGGAGGAAAACATCAGTACAAATGCTGCTGCAAAGGTTAAAGAAAAAGTATTTTTCATATGGAACTCCCCTTGACTACACAGAACACTCTATTAGATAAATTTTAATAAAAAATCGTCATGTTTTCTGTGATAGTTGAATTAGTTCGGTTACTAAGGACTAAGAAAAAGCCTCTCCGGAACTCTATTGTTCCGGAGAGGCTTACCTCTAGATGACTTATACCGGAGTTTTCAGTTTGCTGAAAATGCTCAGGAGCTTACTCCCGGTATACTTCTATACCGGATAAAATCACGCACTCTGATTTGAAGCTGTGTCAGAAGCAGCGTTAGAAGCAGGTTCAGATTCCTCCATACTGTCCAGTTTATCTCCGAGTTCTTTGTTAACCACTGAGGCTACACATGAATCAGACCAGACATTAAGTGATGTTTCAACCATGTCGATCACTGTATACACCGGAAGAATAACCCCGAGGATTTCGATAGGTACTCCCATTGATGACAGGAGACTTGCGGAAAGGAAGAAACATCCCATAGGTACACCGGCATTACCGATGGCGGCTACAGTGGCAATAAAGATCCACATAACGAACAATGACAGGGTAATCGGGGTACCGTTATTCTGCATAAGGAAGATTACAGTGGTAAGAATGAAAGCTGCGCAGCCGTTCATGTTAATGGTGGTACAAATAGGCAGAACAAAGCGGGAAACCTTTGGATTTATGCCGTTTTTATTTTCAGCACAGTCCATGGTTACCGGCAGGGTACCTGCTGATGATTTGGAGAAAAAGGCTACGGTAAGCGCCTTGGCCATACCACGGGCAATTTTCAGCGGATTGAGGCCTTTAACAATCAGGAAGAGAGGCAGAATGATAAGCCCCTGTACCAGATTAGCTCCGACTACTACGGAAAAATATGAGATCAGTCCGCCGATATGCGCAGGAGAGGAGAAATAATTGGCTACGCAGATGGAAATAAAACTGAAAATACCTATAGGCAGAACCTTGATAATCCAGGTGACGATGATAAACAGTATTTCCTGTAATCCGCCGAGGAAGTTGACAACAGCTTCTCTGTGTGCCGGTTTGCGGATGTAACGGATGGCTATACCGAAGGCTATGGCCATCAGAAGAACACTGAGAATGCCACCATTGACTATCGGACTCAGAATATTGTTCGGAATGACACTGAGGACATACTCAAGATATTCCTGCTTGTCGCTCAAAATCTGCAGGTAGGCATCGGAAATCGGTTCCTGATTTTCAGGTGCGTAGTTTTCCGGTGAAATTATCATGTAGAGTGTTGCAGCTACAGTAGCTGAAATAATTGTGGTTACTGTGGTATAAAGCAGTGTCTTTTTCCATAATGACTTTGATGCCACGGATACACCGAGATTGGCAATGGTCAGACAGATAGTGACTCCGATGATGGGAATACTTACAAAGCTGAACAGTCTGATAAATACTTCCGAGAAGAAGTTGGCGCAGGATATTCCTGCCTGAGTCGGAAAATATCCGTTCAGAGTTCCCAAAATGATCGCCAGAATATAAAAGCCTGCATATTTCCAGGATGTATGGCGCCTTGCATTATAAGGAATATCAGTCATGGTACTAATCTCCGTCTTTTTGGTTGGCTGAATCTGGTACGGCCGGCATAATGCCGGTATTAGTCGTAAATTCCGGTGGAAATGTAGTGTTCTCCGGTATCAGGAATGATTACCACAATATTCCTGTCGGCAAATTCACTCTTCTTGGCCAGTTCAATGGCTGCATAGAGATTGGCTCCTGCTGAAATACCGGCAAGAATAGCCTCCTTTACATTTAATTCCTTGGTGGCTTCGATGGCATCATCGCCCTTTATGGCTACTACGGCATCAACTATGTCACTGTGGAAGTTCTCCGGGATGAAGTTGGCTCCGATTCCCTGAATCGCGTGTGAACCTGATTTGCCTTCTGTAATGAGTGGAGATTCAGCAGGTTCAACACCAAGAGCGAAGATATCACTGCGGTGTGCCTTTAATCCTTTGGCGAGACCGGAAATGGTGCCGCCTGTACCTATACCGGCTACTACAGCATCAACCTTGCCGTTAAGATCCTTCCAGATTTCCTCTGAAGTGAACTTTTCATGAGCGAGAGGGTTGGCCGGATTTTCAAACTGTCCCACAATAATGCTGTTAGGGGTTGATTCCTGGATTTCTTTTGCTTTCTTGACAGCTCCCTGCATGCCTTCCTTTGCCGGGGTAAGTACAAGTTCGGCACCTCGTGCCTTAAGCAGTGAACGTCTTTCTAAACTCATGCTTTCAGGCATGGTGAGAATTAGCTTAAGACCGTAAAGTCTTGCAACCAGAGCGAGACCGATACCGGTATTGCCTGAGGTTGGTTCAATAAGGGTGCTGCCGGCACTGATAACGCCTTTGGCGAGAGCGTCCTCAACCATGGAGAGTGCGGCTCTGTCTTTGATTGAGCCGGCAGGGTTGAACATTTCCAGTTTAGCATAAAGGTTGGCTTTCAGCTGATGAGCTGACATGATGTTGTTTAATTTTACCAGCGGGGTGTTACCGATAAGTTCTATAACAGAATTATATACGGACATTGATGTCTCCTTTTGTTATCTGTGTATGTAATGTAATCTATTCTAATCTATTCTATGTGTGTTCCGGAGCCGGTTTCAGGCATTTTCCGGAATTTCTAAAATCAGTACGCTTGATTGTATATTGATTTGGTATGAAAGTAAATATGTTTAGTAGGAATTCATTTTTCTAAACAGAGTAGTGCCTCCGGCGTTTCTATTCTGAATATGCTTTGAACAGTTCTTATGCTGAAAAAGCGGTATTTTTACCGGAAAAGGCAGATATATACTTTTTTCCATATGCCTGTTTTTTCTACTTTGTTTCGGCTTATGAGTGTCAGCTGCGGTTCAGAAGACGCATACCGGCAGGTTATTATTCAATATCAGTTATCAGAAAACTTCAGCGTATATGCCGGCTTTATGCTCTATAACTGCGTATATTCATATTCATGTACTGACAATGCACGCAGGTTATCCGTGAAAAGAAAAAACCGGAAATTTCACATAAAGCCTGCTGAATTACTAAACGTGACCGGACTAGTATCATTCTAGCACAAGAGAATTCCGGTAAATGATAGTTAAGACACATCTTGGCCGTTCTGAGAGTTAAGCATATGATTCCTGTCCGGATAAGGATACCGGGAATAGTATGGTGAAAACTCGGTGTGGAATGGAACGTACTGTCATATCATGGAGGAAATGACAGAATGAAAAGAACCGGTAAAGAAAGGTGTTTCTGAAGAGGAACGACGGTATCACCTGCAGGAAATCAGAATGCATGAATCGTTGCACAGGTAAACGGAAAAAAACAGGTAGAGGGAAAAACACAGGTGAATGATGCTCTGTTATGCGGATTTTGATTCAGAGCATCATTCAGCCACAGTCATTACATAAATAAATTGATATAAAAAACGCCCGGAACATAAAAATGACTAGATTCTGGTAAGGGTCAGGGATTCTTTATCAAATTTAAAGATTTCCACCCCTGATTCCTTGAACATGGTCTTGGAAATCTGCCAGGCATCCATCCATTTTCCGCTGATTTCCGTGTCAATGAATACTTTGGCAATACCTGACTGAACAATAGCCTTGGCACATTCCTGACATACCGGCAGGTTGTGAATGTAGATTGAGGCACCGACTACGGATGAGCCGTTATAGAGAGCGTTCAGAATAGCATTCATTTCTGCATGAACAACAAATTTATATTTGATTTCCCGGTGGTCATAGCGTTCCTGACGATCCTCGACACCTCTTGGGAAACCATTGTATCCCTGGGAAATAATCTGTCCCTTATCGCCGACAATGATGGCTCCGACCTTGGTGGAGGGATCCTTGGACCAGGTACTTACCAGTTCGGCTATTTCAAAGTATCTGAGAGTCCATTTTATAAGAGAACTGCAACCGCTGAGGTCATGAGCCGGTGCGGAAACAGTTCTTGACGGATTCGGCCCCAGACCGTGACGGGATACGGCATAGCTTTTCTGCATCTCGTTGACATATGACAGGATATCCCTGTTGAAGGAATTATTCTGAATGTTGTGGGCACAGAGAGATAAAAAGGAGAACTTTTCCTTATGAGGATCACTGTTGCGGTAAAAATAGGAGTTCCCGTAATCGGCTGAATCAAGATAAAAGACATAATCAGGATTATTATCAGTTATATCGGCTGATGCACCTGCTATATCTTTAAGAAACTCAAATACAGCATTTTCATCAAGTGCTTTAAGTCCGCTGGTTGTTTTTTTCCAGAAGGATGCTGAGGCCAGCTGAACACTGAGTTCTCCGGGGATAATGTCCCGGCAGTAGTAATCCCTGACTGTTTCGTCGTGAAGCTTTAATTTAATATTTGCTGATGCGCTCATAATAAATCCTTGGAAAATGTTTTTAATCTGTTTTTGTATTTTTTTGTTTTTTTACATTTGTCATCAACTGATTTCAGTAGATAAAGCCGTGAAAAATAAAATAAAAAATGGCTTACCGTAAAACGTGCAGGACATGCGAACCTGTAAAACTATGTAACATGGCGCAAGTTTTTATCTGCTGTACTCCGGCCGTTGCTATTATACATTTATTTACAGGACTTTACAGATTCCGTCTTATCATTAGCCAACGCCGTCAAATAATTTCCAGGAATGTTTTTGTTGATAAAATATACGGATAATACTAATCTTTTAACATTTTTTGCAAAGTATCCTTGTAAAAATCAGATATTGTGGTATTATTAAAATCGTATTCTGTCCTAAAATGAATACAAATTGGGTCTTATGGGTGCGGGTAATACTTGGCTCGCGCCCATTTTATTTTGTTCTGTTTATTAACCGGAACATCTCCTGCATTTCTTTCAACCTTAACGTATTCTCCTGTCAGTTTCCTTTATTCAGTTTTATGTAGAGGCCATCAAGCTTATGATCGTCAGCAGATAATACTGAATCAGTATTTTTAAGGAAACTTGTTCCCGGAAACGTTTTGTTATGCTCTATGCACCATGCTCCAGAAGGCGAACTCGCATTTACCAGGGAATATGAAGAGAGCGTAACGAAAAAAGGGTAATGAAAAAAAGATTAATGAAAAAAAGAGGAGGGCTTCAATATATTTGAAGCCCTCCTTGTTAGGATTTAATATGATTATGAACAAACCGGTTGTGAAATTATGACCTGGTTTCCTCATTGTCTGCAGCTTTATTTTCCGGCTGAGTGTCTGCGGTACCAGTATTTTCCCCGGTGTCTGTATTCTGACTGCTGCTTTCTGCTGAAGACTGATTTACAGTTTTATCATCGAATTCGCCTGCATTAGCTGATTCGTGCTTGGCGTAAGAGGAAAGATGACCTTTAAACTTATTAATATCTGAGTCATTGATCTTTTCTGCATCGGTAGTGTTGGTAGTGTTTGCAGCAGCTGTATTTTTATCTGCTTTATTTGCTGCAGCCAGTTTTTCAGCTTTTTTCTTGGCTTTCTTTTTAATGTATGCCTTTGTAACAATGAATATTGCGATAAGCACGATTGCCAGAATAACATAATGCATTACACTCTGGGCACTATTGACGTTCTTAATAAGATCTTCCAGACTTTCAGCGCAGTAATAGGCGATGAATACCCATACAGGTACGGATATTAAGGCTGCGAGACCGTCCATGATGATGAAGTGGGCGAACGGTACACGCTGGCTCATGCCTGCCGCCATGAAAATAGGTGAACGGAGTCCCGGCATGAAACGTGCTGCGAAAAGAACCCAGATACCATATTTCTCAAACTGGTTCTGAACACTTTCAAATCTTTCAGGAGTAATGAAGCGACGCATGAATTTGATCTGCAGAATGCGGTAGCCGAATATTCTGCCTATGGTGTACATGGAGGCATCACCCATGAGCACACCTGCAAAGCATACGCCTAACATAATCCATACGTTGGTTGCTTTAAGACCTGATACCAGACCTCCTGCTACCAGAGTGATGTCCTCCGGAATAGGTACGCCGAATCCGCATAAGATAAGGATAATAAATGCGAATATATAATTCCAGTACCCGAAATCAGTAAGATTTTCAACAATCCAGTTTAATGTCTTTTCTAGCATATTGCGTTATAACCTTAGTTCTTTTTATATTTATGCTGCTAATGACGTTTGTACATTTTATGTTATGTTTTATTGGTTGCAGCTTATGTTTTTTTATTATTCAACCATTACAGTATCCATGCCGGTATTTCAGAGGATGTCCGGCGTCATCGGGATATCCAATAATCTGACAGTGCCTGTATACTACCTGTATGCGTAATTATACTTTAATTAGCATCTCATATCATTATGCAATGTGTATAAGATGGTCATGAGTAAATCATTAAAGGTTAATTCATGATGTACGGCAGTGTTCAGATTATATTTTTCCATTATGGGAAAAATGTGTAATAAAAATCAGTAATGAAAGCTCAAAAAAATAACAAAAAAGTTTATGTATACAAACTATATTACAAATATAGGCAAATACATCAAAATTCAAGGATGTTTTTTTGTTCTGGCATGTCGATTGAATATATACAATTTCGTAATCAGCACTGCTTTTTAGCAATCAACAATTTTGCAGAATAATAACTTTTACTTTCCTGTCAGCTTTTGCCCCACGGCCATGGGGATGTCTCTTTAACCTCCAGCCGTGCGGATGTCACAGTTACTGCTTTTTAGCTAAGACTTTTAAGACAAAAGAAAGTTCGATTAATAAAAAAGAGATTAGTTATCAGCGGTTTTTGGCTGAAGCTTTTACCTTTACGCAGAGCATCAAGGTATCTTTTACCGCACTCATAATTGGAAGAACTATTATAGTTAGAGTCTTGAATACCTGATTCTATATATTTTAAGTTTTTCTCTGACAAAGCAGGAATTTTTATATTGAGGTAATCTATTTTACCTTCAATCCAATCAAGCTCATACGGTACGTTTGATGTGATAACTTGTAACATGAATTACCTCGGAAAGCTTGAAGAGAAAGAAATGCTAAGTTCGATTGAATAAAATAGGAAAAGTGCCCCATTATCATGCAAAAATTTTAAGCGAGTTAATTTGGAAAATAGCAACATCGACAGTGTATCAAAGAATTTGGTTTATGGGAATTGAATTTAGGTTATAAGAGGCTGAGTAGCTTATTGTTATTATGTTTCTCTAAATATTTGTATCCATATATTATGATTTAAATTTGCAAATATTATTATTTGTAATATCAAATAAATATGTTATAATATATTGCAGTTAAGGGAACTTAACTAAGTAACTAAAAAGGGTATTTTATGAAATATTCAGAGTTAAAAAAGTTACTAATTCAAAATGGTGCTACCTTTGAAAAGCATGGTAAAAAACATGATTTTTGGAGAAGTCAAAAGAATACGTTAATCGTTGTTCCTAGACATGATAACAGAGAAGTTCCTCAAGGTACTTTGAATGATATCTTAAATAAGGCACGGAATTAGAATTTTTCCAGCCCTATGAATAAGGGCTGGTTTTCTGAAGTTAAGTTCCCTGTATTTTTTAAGGATGTATTATGAATATTAAATCATATATGGACTGGCCATGTAGATTTGTTCAAGAATCAGATGGCGTTTCAGTAACTATATTTAATGATGGTTCTTGCAAAGAATTAACAGAAACAATTAATACAAGTGGTACTACCATTAAAGAAGCAGAAGCAATGGCTGTATCAGCAATAATTGATACAGCAGAGTATTTCTTTGAAAAGAAGATGATTTTTCCCAAGGCACGAGCTTTAGAAGATGGAGAAATAATTATTTCCATTCCTTTACATATAGCTCTAAAAATCGCATTACACAACATTATGATTAGTGAGCGATACCGTGCCGTGGATATCTATAAAAATGTGGAAGGAGGATCTTCCCAGAAATTCAATCAGGATATGAAATTAAGAAAGGTCACAAAATTTGAAACCTTAGCTAAATACTTTTGTGTTGTTGGTCATCACCTCAACATAGAATTTTAAAAATTAAAATTCTATAAAGAACAGCCATATTCTATTTTGAATATGGCTGCTTTCTTTACATTAGAAATAATTTACAAACTAGAAACAATGTCAGAAACATATTAGCAATAGCTAGTATTACTAAACACCAGATACTGTATCTAAGCGTATTATCTCTAGGAATATCTATATTTTTAATCTCTGATTTAACAATGTCTGAAAAGTGGCCTGTTGCTCCGTTAATGATTGAGTTAGCGTTTTTAATCAGGTCTTTTTCTGCGGTAAGTCTGGCATTTTCAAGAGCTTCTTGCGTTGCTGTAATACCGGACTTTAACTGTTCAATGTAGACATCAGTTTGTTCATCAATTGTTACCGCATGCTCCTCCAGAGCTTTCTTGAACTTAGATAAGAGATAGTTCTGGACGGTAATTTCAACCAGCAGAGGATCGTTGTCTTGAATAGCTATGTGATGCTTGACTGCTATTTCAGCGACAATCTGCTGGAGCTCATCATTGCTTATAATGTAATTCATTGACATGTTAATCTCACTAATTTTGAGTAAATTCAAAAACTATTTCTCTTTTACCTTCAAGATCAATGTTTTCATAGCTGAGACATTCATTCTCTTGAATGAAATATGTTCTTGATTTTTCTAGTTCTGGAAAGCCTTTTTTTTCTCGATATTCAAGGATAGAACTTAAGTGAGGTTCTTGATAACCTATACTGTCTTCGTGGTTACGCAAGCCATTCAAATAGGCATCTGGTACTAGATCTCCTGATTCGTACAAAATAGGATATGAATAAAAGATACTATCAATCATCTCAACAATAACAGAATACACTTCATCGACAGTATCTTCATCAGAGCCGAGATATGCAAGATACTCACCGTCTTCCAAAGCTTCTTTAGCTTGTGTGAGGAAATCACGAATCGAGTCATAATAATTGGCTTCTTTGGTTTCATTAAATACTTGGTTAATCAGAGAATATGCATCAGCAGAAAGATTTAAATTTAATTTATTCATTGAGGACAAAAGAACATGAATTGGTGATAGTTTCTCCAGCATTTCTTTTGTGGTCAAAAAATGATATTCATCGGGAATGAATTCATAGGTATTACCGTCTTCACCAAGACTTAATGCACGTAGGTTAAGATCGTACTCGTCATCTTCCCAACCTTCCTTTTTGTCCATTTCTGCGTAGTTTTCCAGTTCTTTAATTACATCGGCTAGATTATCATGTGTTACACAGACTTCTCCACATTTAGCTTCACAAATGTCAGCTTCAACGGTGATACCATTGATTTCACACATATCAAAAAAATTTTTTGCATCTTTCACAAAAATTACACTCATATTTTCCTCCAGGAATTAAATTAAATCTCGAAGCGGAATCATTTCATCATTATCATCAAGTTTGTAACAGCAACCATACAAACTGGTATCGGAAGGCCAAAGCTCCCCATCTTCAGCATCTTGTTCGCACTGTTCCTGCAATTTATCTACTACATCATAAGCGGCTGTAGGAGATTCAGCTTCAAAAGCTTTACAACAAAGATCCTGATACCTTTCTTGATGATCACCAACGTAAGATGAAGGAAGAGAAAAATTGATGATATAAATCTCTCCATCGCCTAAGCCGAAAACAAATTTGAAATATTCTGAGAAGTTTTTTGAAATGTAGTCATCGATCAGGTAGTTCTGAGATGAGTTAAATTCTTCAAAAGAACCAGCTTCTGGATTCTTTCAATAAAAGAAATTTTCTTGAAAGTCAGGATTTGATAAAAATTCCTCAGCCCTC